>OJNN01000386.1_pt1 | contig 19076 bp, 11 predicted proteins | sample 1597851 | NCBI WGS metagenome assembly OJNN01 (sample SAMN01915222, study PRJEB22387) | human gut metagenome | isolation source: stool | host: Homo sapiens | place: USA | reverse complement strand
TTTATTTTTTTATAGTGATCGGTCTGTTTTAATCCTATGATCGGTCTGTTTTCAGATCAAACACACCCTGTCCATATCGTTTAAACTGCATCATCATCTCATGTGTCAGGCTTAGATGTTCCCCATAGTCCGGAATCTGCTCACGCTCTACCCATTCGCCGCTTGCAAGTTCTTCATGATCGATGGTCAGCTCCGGTCCATGTTCATCTGACTTTTTTCTGTCTGCCTGACAGAAGAATCCCATCAGCAGATTGCTGTCAAATCCCCACGGCTGTGATTTGTAATACCGGATATTCTTAACCGGTATTCCGACTTCCTCCATCACCTCACGCCGAACCGTTTCCTCTACCGTCTCACCTATTTCCGTAAAACCGGCGATCAGGGCGTATCGTTTATACTCTCTTGCCGCGTAAGTTGTAAGAATGATACGATTGCCATCTGTCACTCCGACAATTACTGCCGGTGCGATCATTGGGAAGATCAGATGTCCGCATGACGGACAACGGAGCATCCGTTCTTTCTCATCCGGGAGCACAGGCGTTCCGCAGGCTCCACAATAGCGGTTCATCGAATACCACAGATGCAGATGCCATCCGGTTGCCGCCGCAAGCACTTCTTCCTTTGGCTTGCAGCTTCTGGTCTTATACATGCTCCGGTATTCATAACCCGGAATCTCCAGACGCTCTCCCAAATTTACATCAGCTGCTCTATTCGCTGATCTTTCAGCATAATAAGTCTCTGTTGTCCGGACAAGATCTTGCGGCCGATACAGAAAATACTGTCTGTCATCGATCACAAACAGGTAGGTCAGATTATCCTGCCATGATGCATCCTGCGTGACCGTATCATTTATTCCTATATAGCTTTTATATTCCGAGACAGTGAGCCAGACCAGCTCATACTCATCCTCCACCTTTTTGGCAAGGATCTGTTTCTCGGAAAATGCAAGGATCACATCATCATTCTTCGGCGGTTTTCGATATGCATATTCATTATGAAACCGTTTTGGTTCTATATCCTGTATCATCTTCCTATACCAGACAGGCTGTCTGATACGATATGAAAACATCTGTATTATCAGTGCTTTTATATGCGGATCAGCCAGCCTGTTTCTTTCTTTTTGAATTTATACCATGAATCATTTCTGTCGACACTGTCGTTTCGATCCATGTATGGACACAGCCTTGCGTCTCTGTTATTACTTCTTTAACTGAGCCAGACGTTCTTCAACCTGGGCTTTCATTTCTGTATATTTAGCAAGCTTGGCTTTTTCTTCTTCTACCTTGGCAGCCGGTGCTTTATCTACAAATTTAGGATTTGCAAGCATACCGGATGCACGCTTGATCTCGCCGGCCAGACGACCGGATTCTTTCTCCAGACGCTCGATCTCTTTGTCGATATCAACCAGCTCTGCAAGCGGAATATAGAGTGCGGCATCGTGTATCAGGGTAGATACTGCATTCTCGTCAATACCATTCTTGCTGTCCTGAATGAATACCTCACTTGCATATCCAAGTGTTGCAAAGAAATTCTTTGATGCTTCAAATATATCACGGATCTCACTCTTAGCAGATACAACATATACAGTTGCTTTCTTGCTTGGCGGTACATTCATACCGGTACGCAGATTACGGATCGCACGAACCGCAGCCTTGATCGTATCAACTGCATTTTCATCCTGTTTGAAGCTCCACTCTTCTTTATATACAGGCCAGTCAGAGATCATAATAGATTCTTCCTCATCCTGAATGTTACAGAAGATCTCCTCCGTGATAAACGGCATATATGGATGTAATAATTTCAGTGCCTGGATCAGAACGGTCTTTAATGTCCAGAGGGCTGCTGCCTTTGTCTCGTCTGCATCATTGTAAAGTCTTGGCTTAACCATTTCGATATACCAGTCACAGAATTCTTCCCATATGAAGTCATATACCTTGGAAACTGCGATACCCAACTCGTATTTCTCCATGTTATCTGTCATCTCAACTGCCAGATCATTGACCTTGGATAAGATCCAACGGTCAGCGATCGTAAGATCAGATAATTTTACATTTGAGAAATCAGCCTTTTCCATATTCATCATAATGAATCTGGATGCATTCCAGATCTTATTTGCAAAGTTTCTGGAATTCTCTACACGCTCCCAATAGAAACGCATATCATTTCCCGGTGCATTACCTGTGATCAGTGTCAGACGAAGGGCATCTGCACCATATTTATCAATAACCTCAAGCGGATCGATACCGTTTCCAAGAGACTTACTCATCTTCCGGCCCTGATCGTCACGAACCAGTCCGTGGATCAGAACATGCTTAAATGGGCTCTTTCCTGTCTGCTCCAGTGCGGAGAATACCATACGGATAACCCAGAAGAAGATGATATCGTATCCGGTTACAAGTACGTCAGTCGGATAGAAATATTCATATTCCGGTGTCTTCTTTGGCCAGCCAAGTGTTGAGAATGGCCAGAGTGCGGATGAGAACCATGTATCCAGTGTATCTTCATCCTGTGTCAGATGTGTGCATCCACATTTCGGACATACCGTCGGAACTTCTCTGGAAACGATCGTCTCATGACACTCATCACAGTAATAAGCCGGAATTCTGTGTCCCCACCAAAGCTGACGGGAGATACACCAGTCGCGGATATTTTCAAGCCAGTGGATGTATGTCTTATCAAACTGCTCCGGTACAAATTCCAGCTCATCTGTCTTAATCAGATCAAGAGCTGCCTGTCCCATTTCCTTCATACGGACAAACCACTGTGGTTTGATCATTGGCTCTACCGTTGTCTTACATCTGTCATGTGTTCCTACGTTATGTGTGTGTGGTACAACCTTTACAAGAAGTCCTTCTTTTTCCAGATCTGCTACCATTGCTTTTCTTGCTTCATAACGATCCATGCCTGCATATTTGCCGCCCTTCTCGTTGATCGTAGCATCATCATTTAAAATATTGATCTCTTCCAGATTGTGTCTCTTACCTACTTCGAAGTCGTTCGGATCATGTGCAGGTGTAATCTTTACACAGCCTGTTCCGAATTCCATATCTACATATTCATCTGCGATAACAGGAATCTCTCTGTCTGTTAAAGGAAGCTTCAGCATCTTACCGATGATATCCTTATAACGCTCATCCTTTGGATTTACAGCAACCGCTGTATCACCAAGCAGGGTTTCCGGTCTGGTCGTTGCGATCTCTACATATCTTCCCTCTTCTCCAACGATCGGATAATTGATATGCCAGAAATGTCCTTCCTGCTCTACATGCTCTACCTCTGCGTCCGAAATGGATGTCTTACATACAGGACACCAGTTGATGATTCTGGAACCTTTGTAGATATATCCCTTTTCATAGAGATTGACAAATACTTCCTTAACTGCTTCTGAACATCCCTCGTCCATTGTAAAACGCTCTCTGTCCCAGTCAGCAGATGAACCCAGCTTCTTTAACTGATTTACGATTCTTCCGCCGTATTCTTCTTTCCATTTCCAGGCATGCTGTAAGAAAGCCTCTCTGCCGATCTCCTTCTTATCAATACCTTCTGCCTTTAATTTCTCTGTTACCTTTACCTCTGTAGCGATCGCTGCATGGTCTGTACCCGGCTGCCATAATGCACTGTAGCCCTGCATTCTCTTGAAACGAATGAGGATATCCTGCATCGTATTGTCAAGGGCATGACCCATATGAAGCTGCCCGGTTACATTTGGAGGCGGCATAACGATCGTAAATGGTTTCTTACTGCGATCTACCTCTGCATGAAAATATTTCTTATCTTCCCATTTTCTGTACAGCCTGTCTTCTATGTCGGCCGGATTGTATGTCTTTTCCAGTTCTTTCATCTGTTCCATCCTTTCTGTTTTTATAGCATCTTTAGTGGAGCATTTTCCCTTTACAGAATCATTCTTCTTACATAGAAAAAGCCCTTTGAAACATCTCTGTTCCAAAGGGCGTATCTTACGCGTTACCACCTTAATTTATCACTCATCTTATTCTGTAACGGGAACGACCCGGCGCATCCTACTGAACATTTCGGATGTGCTGCTCCAAAGCTACCTTCCCACAAATTTCCTCGAAAGACCTTTCAGCCTGTGGATCTTCCTCTCTGGCAGTTCCTTTATGGTACTCCTCTTTTTCCTTGCATTTATGCTGTTAAACTAAATCTCATAGTACAACAGAAGTCTTTCCAGTGTCAAGCGGTTTTAAACGTAATCTTGCTATTTTTCATACATCAATACTCTTTCCCACGGCATAAGTGTCGCTCCATCATCCTCCGGGAAACATGTACTCATCTGATCTGATATCACCTTTAACTTTTTCCGTATTCTTTCATAGCTAAAGAATCCATTATCATTCTGCTGATCCGTCATGGCATATTCAAATACTCTCGCACGATCTTCATTTGGAAAGCTTTTTGAGTAGGTGTCAATAAATGCAATCTCTGACGCATCACCGGATGAAAATGCTACATAGGTATTGTCATAGCTATTTTCATTTGCAATATAATCGTAATCATAATCGAATCCATCCGGGTTGCACTCCGACCAAATTCCTTCATCAAACCAACAGCCGGTGTAATTCATATGGTTCTCGATCGCATGGAAGATCTCATGGTGGATCGTGCTGATATAGGAGGATTGATCATTGATATCAATAACCAGAAATGTGTCATTCTCCAGAGTATTCTGAACTCCGGCAGCTGTTGTAAGTGCCGTTTCATCTGTTCCTATGATCGCACCTGCCAGATAGATCTTTAATATGCTTCCATATCCATCATCCAGATTTTTCAACATCCGATCCGGATATTTCTTCAACTCATTCTTCAGGACTTCCAGTGACTGCGCGGTCAGAAGTGCATTGTCTGATGCCTCATACCGGTAGATATCCTTGCTGCACTCCGTCACTTCATCAAATATATGTACCTCTACACCATTTTGATCTCCGATATCCTTTGCCTGCTGTCGCAACTCCTGCTTCAGTTCATCGGACGGATGATCCAGATAACTCCATGGATAACGATAGACTCTGGAATCACCGGAAATGCTGCGCGCATCGTTCAGATCCCATATATATACTTCCGGCTTTTGCCCACTCGTTGAAAATGCAAAGAAATTATATGTATCTATGTAAGTACCTTGATCGATATAGACATAATTTGTTTCATCAAACGGAAATGTTACTGCAAGTCTGCTTTCACATTTACCGGTATCCACATTATAGATCCGGAACTGCAGCTTCTGTGTATTCGTCTCCTGCGACTGGCTGGCACTTCCATACATAGCCAGACCATGTTCTACATCGCAGCCAACCTGAAAATCACCTGTATTATCCGGGAACAAAATTCCCGGTTCTTCCCCGGAAGTTTCTCCATACACCTGATAGACCTGACCATCCGCATATATCGATGCGTAGTATTTATCCCCACTTCCTTCAAATTGCACGATATCATAATCACCGGTTTCTTTTACCTTCTCATCGGTCACACTATAACATCTGACCTCCACACGTTCTGCCGTGTTGTCATATGCCGATACCACCAGATATTCCGGTTCTTCCGCATATCCCAGCAGTGTTGTATCTTTTCCTTCTCCTGAATATGCCGGACATACCTCTGACTCTTCGCCCGACCGCAGATCATATTCATAGATCTGCCCATCCTCTGCATTTGTATAGAAGAAGCCGGTGAGATCCTTTGACATCAGATAACTGTCCGGTGTCCCTTTTTCGATCGGCATAACAGTCTCCTGCTCCAACAAGGATCCATACCGGATCAGCTCTTTGTTGCCTTTATCATAGAGAACCACCTCATCGGTTCCATTTGAAAATACATCTGATGCATATGTATCCTTCGGACAGCTCACAACCGCTTTCTGCCTGAGATCCGTCAGATCATACAGTGCCAGATAACCATCTTCTCCTACGCCATACTGGATTCCAAGTGCATCTCCAAAAGCAAACATCTTATTGATGTAAATATTATCTTCCTCTGCTTTCATATCCAGTTGATACAGATTCGTATGTCCGGATACCTTTGCCTGCTTATAGTATTCCCCCGAAATAATCTCCTTCCACGGTTCTTCCGTGGTAGGTTCCTCGGTTGTGGTTTGTGATCCATCTGCCCTGTCAGTATTTTCTTCTGTCTGATACCCGGAGGTTGTTCCCCCATCCTGATCCCCACCTGTCACCTGACAGCCTGTTATCTGTCCAAGTGTCATGCTGATAACCAGCACTCCTGCCAGCCATCTGCCGATACCTTTCCTGCAATTCTTTCTCATATATGCACCCCATTTCTATGACATTATTTAACTACCCCTTGATGCCTTTAAATTATCGTTCTTTAAATAAATACCGGTACTTGTTCATCTGACTATATAAAATATCCTCGACCCGTTGTCTGATCGGCTCCGGATATTCTACTGCCCGATCAATAAGCTCTTTTACATCTTTCTTTGTAAAATTAAAATAAATCTGTTCACCATACAACTGTTCTGCAATATCTAACTGACGATCAAAATCTGTACTGATTGTCTTCGCCTTTACCTCGCCAAGCATCTCATAAATATCTTCATTTAATGGGTAATCTTGTGTTGTATCGGACATTAAACCTGCACCATTATCAAAGATTGGACAATATGTATATTGTCCCTCCCCATTCATCAAAACAGCAATATTATGCATATGACGATCTTCATTTAAAAACAGTGCATCAATCGTAAACAACTTATCCAGATATTCACCAAAATGTGTAAGCCCTGTGATTCTCTGTATCTGTTCTACAAGAAACAACACACGTTTCTTCTCATTCGGTAAATGCCAAAGTGCCTTCGTCAGACTTTCTCCACAAAAATTTTTAAATAATCGTTCCAATGTAATGATCTGCCAGTCATCTGCAAGAAAATTTCTGCTGCTTGCTCCATTATATATTTTTCTTTTATAACGGATCTGTTCCAGATCATACCGTGCATATTCTGATGGTTCTAAGGATGAAAACACCAATAACTGTGAAATTATATATTCTGTCAGGCCTTCATATCCAGTATAATCTGCCTTATACCAGATACCACCACTTTCCCATTTTAACTGATTTCCCTTAGAAGACTGCCTGTCAAATTCTTTTACATCCAGTTCAAAAAGTTCAACCATATATCTCCCCCTTACTTCTCAATGCGAATCCAAAAATCATCCTCCGCCATTCGTCCTTCCGTCTTTTCTATAATAAGATACGGATCATAAAATGGAATTTTCAGATCCTCCAAAACCAGCTTCATCTTGTCTCTTGTCCTCGGAAAACAACGTGACTCCAAAAACTCTTCATACTCATCATAATCCGGTGAATTATTATTACCAAATGCCCGAAACATAATCTTATCAGCATAATTCTTTATCCTGACAATCCGGTTGCTTTCATCAACATCAATCAACGTACAAATCTCATTTTTATACATATACCACATTCGAACCGGCAATGTCTGCTCTGGAATCCGCAGCCGTTCAACATAAGCCGGATTCTCATTTAACATTCGGATAAGAAGTACAAGTGGTCCTGTTATCTTCCCATTTGAAGTTTCCCATCGTTCAATCGTGGGCTTTGAACTTCCGATCAATTGTGCGAATTCTTTCTGTGTCAATCCCAGCTTTTTACGAATCTGTTTTACCTCATCTGCCGTCACATAAGGTTCAACTGCAAATTGTTCTTTCTGCATGACCACGCCTCCTGTTTCTACATATATAATATGCTCATTTTCATTTCTTTCTAACAGAATATCATATGAAAATTTCTTTGTAAATAATAAAAACCATTAAAATGATGGTTTTTAAGTACTGTTTTGCCATCATTTTAATGGTTTTGTATGTTGATCAATTATCCACAGTCATTATCCAAGGATCACTGCCTGCCCGGAGCTTAACCGTATACGGTTGCCATTTAAGCATACGTCATTCTTATTATCCAACAGAACCTGAAGCTTCGGCTGCTCATTTGCAGTCAACAGGTCAACTGTGATATCTTCTCTGCTGTAATTCGTTATGATGTAAACGGTCTGGTCTTCCGTCTTTCTTGCATATGCAAATATTCCATCCTTCTCTACGAACATCGGAACGACCTTACCATAAGTAAATACTTCTTTGTAGTCCTCGGACTTACGAAGTGCGATCAGCTTCTGATAATAGTGCCATACTGAATCTTCCCTGCCAAGCTGCTCCTTTACATTAATCTCTTTATAATTTGGATTTACAAAGAGCCATGGGGTTCCGGTCGTAAATCCTGCCTGTGCAGAATCATCCCACTGCATCGGTGTTCTGGCATTATCCCTGCTGTTCTCATAGCAGGCTTCCATCGCTTCTTCTACCGTACAGCCAGCATCAATTGCAACTGCATATTCATTCTTTGTACTGATATCGTTGTAATCGTCGATCGAAGCCACATGACAGTTACGCATGCCGATCTCCTGTCCCTGATAGATAAACGGAATACCACGCAGCATAACACTGATCGTTCCCAGCAATTTGATTCCCGCTTCATTCTGAAGGTAATCTGGCAGATAACGGCTCGCACCTCTCGGTTCATCGTGATTCTCTATGATATTTGCAAGGAAGCCGACATCTTCGCATTCCTTCTGTGCATGGAAGATCACCTTTTTCAAGTCGTCAAATCCGACCTTCTTCGCATCGTACCAGCCATGATCGCCAAATGTCATCTCATGCGCTGAGAAATCAAACATCGTTGAAAAATGTCCGTCGTCACCGATAAATTCTTCCAGCTCATCCTTCTTCATATTGAATACTTCAGCAACTGTAAATGCATCGTACTTTTCAAATGTATGCTTCTTCAGATCCTCTAACAGCTCACCAACGCCATCGACACCCTCAACCATACGGAAGATTCCTGTCATGCCATCCGGTCCGTCCGGCTCATAATTCGGAAAACTCAGATCTTTCTTGATATTGATGATCGCATCGATACGGAAGCCCGCAACGCCCTTATCCAGCCACCAGTTGATCATGGTATATAATTCATTTAATACCTCAGGATTATTCCAGTTCAGATCCGGCTGTTCCTTGGCAAACATATGAAGATAATAATAGTCCGTTCCTTCTACCTTCTCCCATGCGCTTCCACCAAAATAAGACCGGTAGTTGCTTGGCGGATTGCCGTCTTTTCCCTTACGGAAATAAAAATAATCGCCATATTTACCTTCCGGATCTTTTAATGCTTTCTGGAACCATTCATGCTGATCGGAACAGTGATTAATAACAAGATCCATAATGATATACATATCCCGCTTCTTCGCTTCTGCTAACAGCTCATCGAATTCTTCCATCGTTCCAAATATTTCATCGATCTTATAATAATCTGAAATATCATAACCCTGATCGACAAATGGAGACTGATAGATCGGAGATAACCAGATAATATCGATTCCCAGACTTTTCAGATAATCTAAATGATCGATCACACCACGAAGATCACCGATTCCATCTCCATTTGTATCCTGAAAACTCTTTGGATATATCTGATATGCTACCTTGCCATGCCACCATTTTCTTTTCATTATAAAAACCTCCTGTGTTCCTTTTATACTGTCTGTATCTGTTCCATACCATTTGTTTCCACCAGGTACAGATACTCGTTCTTTTTTACACTTTAATTACAGTATACGGAATACATATAGGTTTTCTATCTTTAAATTGACTATTTTATTGTACTATTTTGACTTTTTGCGATATTCAGAAGGTGTCATGCCCTTCTCCTTTTTAAACCGTCTGATAAAATATCCGGTATTGTCAAATCCACAGGCAGATGCAATATCTATGATCTTATCCTCTGTCTCTGCAAGTGCCGTTGCCGCTTTCTCCACACGGATCACATTGATATATTCTGTGATCGTCTTCCCGATATTCTTCTTAAAATACCGGCAAAAATACTGTTCATTCATATTGACCAGCTCCGCCAGTTCGGACAGGCGGATCGGCGAACTGTAATGCTCTCCGATATACTGCAGCACCTTTTTCAGATTCTCTACCGTCCCGGCTTCTTCCCTGCCTTCCCTGACCTGTCTTGTAAGCAGGTCATACTTATATGCAACTGCGATCAATTCTAACATCTTTGCCTTGATATTCAAATAGAACATATTTTTCTGTTCTTTCATTTGTCTGAGCATCTGTTCAATCTCTTTATAACAGGCACTTAATTCTTCAAATGCCGCATCCCCGCTCTGGCATAGAACCGGCATCCGAAGCTTTCCTTCTGCAAGCGGGCCAAGCACCTTCGCCTCCGCCGCATCATACCGTTCAAAGCACAGGATATCAACAGGGAACACAACCGCACTTTCTATACCATCCTTTTCCAGGATCAATGCATGCAGTTCTTCCGGATGGATGCACATAAATGCCGGTGCATGAACCTGATACTCTTTTGTATTTATCCATACCGGGAAATCACCTTTTTGAAAATAGATCCATTCCATTTCCTCATGCCAATGCGGAACCACATGCCACTCATTTTCTCCGTTCCATTCGTACAAAGCAACCGGATACTGCACCGTTCCATGTGTTCTATTCTCTTTTAACGATGTATTTGCCGTTTCCTGCTTTTTCATGCTTTGGTCCTTTCTTATTTTACGCTGGACATCTTCTATATTTCATTATACACTTTTCCTATATGGGGACAAATGGTTTTATATCGTACATTGCATTTATTTTCTTATAATTTTCCCCATATTACCCAATGATCAAATTTTTAACAGGAGAAAAAAGAATGGATATACTCCCACCAATATCAAATATCAAACGAAATCATCCGGTCTCACTGCCGGATGCCACTCTGTTTCCCAAAAGCATCGGCGTTCTGGCAGCAGGAATTCTGTCTGCCTCTGTATACACCTGCGAGATCGATCGTACGCCAAGATTTATTTTCCTTGGAATCGGCATCGTACTGATCATAATTGCCGTTATATTACTGATACGCTATATAAAACAAGTGACCACATTTAAGAAATACAAACCTGAATGGGAAAAACACAAAAGCATCTATGATGATTTTGCCATAGAGCTGAATCACTGGTATGATTCCGGGCTTCCGCCAAAAAGCTGTGACGGTGATACCTCCTATGCTCTCCGTCTGCAAAGAGAGCGACTGAGGCGCAAAGGAATCCGCATGATCCACTACACCGCACCTGACAAAGAGACTACCGGAACCACATATTTTTCAAGAAAAACCGCATGGTATACCGTTGACCTGATGAATGAACATATCACCAGACGACTGAGATTTGAGAATTCATCCGGCATCATATATGACCGGGATTCCAATGATACGATGTATGAATCCGTTGTCCACACACCAAATGAAGCCGAGCTTCATCATATGACAATGACCTGCCCGAACTGCGGTGCCGTAAATCCGGTTTCCGCTCTGACACAGGGCTGCCCTTATTGCAATACCGCATTTCAGGTCAAGGATCTGTTTCCACGTATCACAAATACATATTTTATCTGGGATAATAACAAAATGAAAAGAGGAAATATCATATGGTACACGATTCTGGTTGTTTTCCTGCTCTCTGTGATCCCATGTCTTTCCGATCCGGATACACCGATTCCTGCAGGACTTTTCATGTCGTATTTTATTACTCTGATCGGGGGAGGATCCTGCGGACTTATTCTTTCATCTGTCCTTGTGATAACAGAACAGTTCAATCGGGATGGCAGAAAAAGGATTCCATTCTGGTCCTATGTAACAACAAAAGGAAAGATCAACCGGGCGTTTGCACCATATGATCCCTATTTTTCTTTTGAGAAATTTGAAGGTCAGATCATAGCACTGGTTCGTATGACGGTTCTCGCCGATCAGCCGGAAAATCTTGCCTTCTATCGTGGTGCTTCCTTAAATCCATACTTTCGGGACATTATCGAAATGACCTATATGCACGCACTGACCGTTAACGATATCCACATGGAGGGAAGCAGTCTGTGTCTGAATCTCCGTACCTGGTGGATCAACTACAGCGAACAGAATAGCACGGTAGAACGTCGTGGTGACTGTATCGACATCACCCTCCGGAGAAATACCGCCTACATGGAACCGCCCGGCTTCTCCATTACCTCTGTCCATTGCCCGGGCTGTGGCGCAAGCTTCGATTCCGTACGCCAACGCATCTGCCCTTACTGTGGCAACGAATATCATATGGAGAATGCAGGCTTTATCATTGAAAAGCTGGAGCTGTCTTAATGGCATCCTCCACATACAATACGAATTTCTCTGAAAAGGCTCATGATATTTTCAGTTCCTGCTTCATATAAAACTTTATCTATCAGACAAGCTGATCCCGGAATTCGTCTTTTAATTCCGACAGGATCGTATCCATACGTCTGTCATAATCTTCAATATGTCCATGAAGTCGGTTATAAACCGCTTTCTGGACTTTATTGTAGATTGGAAGCTCCCGCACATCTTCTTTAGAATCGCCGACTTCACTCATCAGATCCTCTAAGAAGTTCGCAGGAAGTCCTCGTTTTTTAATCTCTTTTTCAAGTGTCGCGGTATCCACCGTAACTGCCAGCACACAGAAATATTCGATCAGGGATTCCTCGTTCTTATTTAACGAATATGCCTTAATAAAACAGCTCTTTGCTTCATCAAGCTGAAGATTTCCGGCCAGAGCAACTGCTTTATTATGATATACATTTCCGAGGAATTCATCCTCCTGTTTTTCTTTTTCCAGATAGCAGATAACCTCATCATAGATCGCACCCGCTTTTATATAATGCTTGTACCGCAGATATCCATCCGCCCGCAGCTTCTCGACTTCGTATGATTTTAACGTACGAAGCTTCTGGCATTCCGCCATAAACTGCCGTACTTCTTCACTGCTGTAATATCCGCCATACACTAGGATCTCCACCATGATATCCTGAACAAATGCATGCTTGTCAAGTAATGTATCGATCTTGTCTGCAAGCTCTGTGAGATCAAGCTCTCTTCTGATCCATGCCGACAATCTCGCCGATACATCTTCTTCCCCCACCAGCACCATATTATTATACAGGTAGTAACACAATTCCTCGTAGGAATATACAGATACCTTGGTATTCAGGAACGTATATGGATTCTGTGCAGTTTTTGTATTACATACAATTATTTTTCCCATTTCAGGTCAAATTCCTTCCTATATATCTTATTTGTGGTCGGGAACATCGTTCCAAATCCTTCATCCCTGATAACAACCGCTCCCTTTTCCGCACTGTAGAATTCCGCTTCCAGTGAGATCTTGGTCGTCTTCGGCGGACGCTTCGGCAGTCCGTGGATCTCGATATGCTCCTTATCATAATCTCCTGTCAATATGTTGCGATAGATCAGCTCCACCTGATTCGATTCGTCCGGAAAGATATATAATTTTCCCTTTGTGTGGAACCATTCCTGTCCTCCTCTGGTGATCGGCACAAATGTCTTGCTGTCATCATTTAAACTGATACCTATATCAAAGCCAACTGTATATTCCGACCGGATCAGATAACGGTCAAGCACCTTGCTGTGCCGGTCGCCAAATGCCCGGTAGCAGGCTCCCTTTGTATAGATATTCTGACCGACAAATACCCGTCTTCCCTGACAGAGGATCGTCGCCGACTCCTTCAGCCAGTTATCTGCAAAGCCAATTCCGGTCAGGAACACCGAGGACACATAAGTCTCTGCCAGAAGCTCCTGACAGATTGCTGCGAACTGCTCATCCAACTCCTCATCGTCCTTCTTAAACGCTGAAAATGTCAAGCGGTCTTTCAGGTTCTGATGAAATACATCTACGATCTCCGGTGATTTGTTATGCGTAATATCGAATCTGTAATAATCAAGTCCGCTGCTGTTAAAATCAAACAGCACCACACTGTTATTTCTTAATGACTCCGGCTGATTAAAGATGTAATAAATTCCACTGTCTATATGGCTTGTAATCTCAAACTGTTCATCACTCAGATGAAGTGCTTTCTGTAACTCCTGCACTGCCTTGATGATATGAATATCTGCATCTGCGATCGTTACTACCAGCCGCCTGATCTCATAGCTTTCAAACTGTTTTGTAAATTCCCGGATATGAAGCAGCAGCATTTTGACCAGAAGGTCTTTTGCTTTATAACTTGTTCCATAGATCTCCGTGTCCTCGTTGATGATCGTCTTCTGGTAAATACGGTCAACCACCACGCCATCTTCCTTGAACCGTTTCCCGGCAGCCACCGCTCCGACACTCCAACCGGATTCATCCTTTGCTCCGGTTCCGTCTTTATATTTATCTGTGTAAAACATAATATTTGGAAGCAGATATGTATCCTTGGAATCACTGTGACAGATTGATTCCGGTACTCCTTCATCCAGCTTATAATAACTTAACTGTGTATACTCCGGACTCAGATCCAATCCCAGATATAATGGATGTTCCGTCATGTTATCTCCTCCTGTTTCTGCTGTCTTATAACAATATCAGATTCTCCTCAAAGAAATGTGTGTTATTCAGATAGGTATCCATCGCCTGGATCAGCTCCTGATCATTTCTTGTCTCCTGACTGATCAGCATACTGTTAATCAGCTCAAATCGATTACTGTTCTTCTTATGACATGTTGTATTCTTTAAAATATCACTCTCAACGATGGATGAATTACCGCTCTCCGCACCATCAATGGAATATAACAGCGTCTCTCCGTGGAACACAACAAATTCCTTGATATAAATTCCCGGTATGATCTCATTCATTCGCTCCGATTTATAATGTGCCATACTGTTGCTTTCCTGACCGAAGCTGTAGCTTACCCAGATCTGTCTGCCGCTCTCGCCCTTAAAGATCAGATAGGTCTTAAACTTCATATCATCCGGCAATGTTACAAAGGATGCAAATTCTTTAAAGAACGGCAGGATCTTACTGCTGTCTATAAAATGACGAACTGTATTCCGGATCCATTCCTTCTGTTCTGCCGAGAACCGTCCACCGCAGCCCGCAAAATAAGAGAGCAGCGCCATCTCTGAAATCTCATCTGTAATGTTCTTCTTCTCCACCTCTTTATACAGGCATTCCATGATATCCGCAGGAATCTTCAGATCCTTGATAATATACTGATATGCACAGAACCGTAAAAATGCCTTGACTACCATGCCCCTGCTTCTGCCTGCGTAATAAAGCGCAAAGATATCAAAGATTGCCTCTGTATAAGCATCCGCAAACATCATCTGTGCTAAGATATTCTCTGCAAGCATATCAATATCACGATAATTTGTGTTAACCGCCTTAAACAGCTCTGCCATTTCCTCTAACGAACCATTATAGTTATTGATCAGGAATGCCAGAACCTTCTGTGTCGCATACCCCCTCCGGTACAGATATACACAGATGGATAATAACGTCCGGTCATCATCATAGCGCTTATCGGATATTCCGAATTCCGCGATCCGTATCAGTTCATCCACATCCACATCTACATATCCAAACCGATGGATTCCATTAAATGCCTGCTCATACATCCGTAAAGAAATGTAATATGTAATGATCCGGGAAGCGTCCTCTACTTCCACATAATCCAGATCAATTCGCGACAGATATTTATATAAAATGTCCGCATCATAATTCTCATGATAATACTCAACCATGTGGCGGAGTGCTCTCTGCCGGACCAGATAACTGATATTCGGACAGTTAGAGATATCACGCGCCAGATTGATCTCGGATGCATCCTTATATGAGAAACTGTCTATATCGTTATACTCAAATAATAACAGGCGGTAATCCTTCGGATTATACTCTTTACAGATATCCAGATAATTTTCTTCTCCGACAACCGGCTCAAGCCGGTATGGTACCGTATTGATATATCTGCAGCCCCGACTGTCAAGTAATGTAATGATAGCGGATTCTGACACGATCTCTACATAAGCTTCTCCGTCAATCACATCCACCTGTTCACTCTTTTCCAGTTCCTCATGTGTTACAACCACTGATACGATATTCTTATTCCGACAGGTCAGCTTCTGTTTGAATATGATATTAATTAATTTTGATGCAAATTCCGGCTTCACGCTCTCCGGCTCAAGGAATTCTTCATAGATTACCGTCAGATCATCACTCACTTCGCCGTCGATGATCTTCTTCTCCATGAAGTTCTCGATCGCCGGAATATACTCATGGAACACATTCATATTCTGTGCCTTATTCATGATGACATTTGCATAGAGATATGCCAGCTCTTCATCATCTAACGTATTCTTATAATTGAAATAACGGAGAATGGATTCCGGTATCGGCTGATACGTCTTCTTATCCATGCTCTTTAAGAAGCCCTCATACAAACCAACATATTTAATTCCTGCATTTGCCGCATCCTGATAATATACATGATACTCTTTATCACATTTTTTAAATCTGAGAAGAATTTCACATATCGTATCCAGTGTCATACGATCATGCTTTGCTGCATAGATATTCTCCAGCATCTTGAATGCGTGAATATCAAAGAGCTTCATTCTTGCAGCCGTCTTTACGAATTCCATAATGACATCTTCGGATACAAACTCATGCCGCATACCCCATCGGATAGCTGAGATCTCAAGCGGTGCGATCCGTTTCATCATAAGCGGCTGCTTATTGAACATATCACATATTTCAAAGTAAATAACCGGGCTGTTTACACCCTCATTATATAATTTCCGGATATCCTCATAGAGGTTCCATTTATCCTCTGTATAACTGTAGTCCACAAATAACAGCAGCCAGAAATAAAACAGCTTGTCCTTCTCCTGTTCCAGTCGTCCGCGGACAAGTCTTGCCGTGCTGTCGATCATGTCCTTATCCTTTGTCAGAAGTGCTTTCAGATAACTGTAATAACACTTCTCCATGCTGCCTGCCTCGTTCAGATCGGCATCTGCATCGATACGGACAAATTCCTGTTTTACATATTCCGTCTTGCCCTCTAACAGCTTCATATGAAGCAGTCCCAGACGGTAGATATTATCCTCCGGTCTGTATTTGACCAGTGTTTCCAGTGCCTCTGTCGAACGTTTCGTGTAATCAGCAAGTGACATCTTATCCGTACGGAAATCAATGTATGCTTTTGCCAGTGCCTCATGGCCTTTCTTGATCATGAAATTCACATGGCGGTTCTTCGGCTCGGTTCTCTGAACCTCCGGCTTCTTGATGCTGACCTTTACACTGATATTCTGCAAGGTATTATTAAAATGGATATAACCTGCCGATACTCCTTCCGGTATCTTCGTCGGATCGATCAGAAAGTTCAGCTCATAATTATTTCCTGTGAAATCCTGTCCTGTGATCCTGGTTGCCTCCGGGATCAGGAAATCGCTGTCTGATGTAATATAGGTATGGGTATAACCCCAGGTGTTCTTATTTACGGAGATCGTTGCCCGAACCAGCTCATCCGGCATCTCGATCAACAGCTCACGCTGCTTTGCTGTCAGTGTAAGCACACGTTTCTTATGGGTATATACAAGGAATTCTTCCATTGCCTGATTGATGGATAACGATTTCTTCAGACTCTCATAGACACCCTTAATGATCGCGTCATCCCCTAAAAAGGTACGCACGAATTCCGGGCTGTCAAAGATCTGAACTGCTACATCCCAGTGCTCCTCTGCGAAGGTCGCGAACTGGAACAGATCCTCGATCCGTTTGTCTTCCACCAGAACATAAGGTGGAACAACCTCCACGCTATACGGGATCTTATATTCTCCACCATCCGTTATGATGTTAATATGTCCTTTGAAGCTCTTGCCCTCTTCGATTCCGCGGGCATCAAAAGAAAAGGCAACCGTATTCCGTCTGCCTACAAATGTATGACTCTTGAAATCGAACAGGTATCTGCTGTCATATACCATCAATTTGATCGGTACATCATTCTTCGACACCACCTTAAAGGTTCCCTGAAATATGGAGCCGGCTTCCACAGCCAGTTCCAGCTTTGCAATGGAAATATCAATATCCGGTCTTTCTACATTGAATTCTCCTCTGGCGTACTGTTCTACGATCCCTTTCATCTGGTTCTCCTTGCTTTCGTAATCATTTTATTAAAACTCATGTATTTTTCTTGTAATTAAATCCCCGAATCGGTATAATTATATAAAAACATATATTTTGATTATAGCAAAATAAATAGTTTTTTGAAACATTATATATGGAAAAAGAGGAATTTTTTATGGGAAAAAGTACATCACATCTTTCTGGAAGCAATCTGCTCTCCCAGAATGGATCTGTAAGATTTGACCTGAACATGAATCCGCTCGGGGTTCCGGATTCTGTCAAAAATGTCATTCTTAACAGCATCGAAGATCTGAAGCGTTACCCGGATGGCTCATATACAAGATTAAAGGAAAGTATCGCAGGCTATTCAGGTGCGGATCCGGACGATATCATTGTCGGAAGCTGCTCATATGAATTTATCAAACTCCTGATCGAATTCAACAGTCCAAAGCATGCTGTCCTTCTTTCACCGGGAGCACACAACTATGAGAAGGTCCTGAAAATGAACGGCTGTGATATCACATACTATCAGTTATCCGAAGAAGAAAACTACGAACTGGATATTGCGGATTTCATCTCTACGTTAAATGAATCCATCGATATGGTGTTCATTTCCAATCCAAATGGAACAACATCACAGGTCATCGACCGCGAATCTCTGGAATTCATCGCAAAGATCTGTGCAGGAAATGATATTGCACTTGTCGTTGACGAGGAGTATATGGATTTCGTTCAGGATAAGGACGATTGCACCGCTATTCCACTGGTTAAGGAATATGACAATCTCTATGTCCTCCGAAATACCAGCAAATTCTTTGCAGTACCCGGACTTCGATTAGCCTATGCAATTACATCAAATCCGGTATTTAAAAAGACAATGTCGATCACAGGATTTCCTTATGCGATCAATACACTTGCAGAGGCAGCCGGCATCGATATGTTCAAGGATGCTTCTTATATAAGCAAAACCCAGACACTGATGAAGACGGAACGGAATCGGGTCTATTCTGCACGGGCAAGCCTCAAGACGATCAAGCTCTATAAGCCGGATGCGAATTTTATTCTGGTCAA
>OJNN01000379.1_pt1 | contig 19308 bp, 17 predicted proteins | sample 1597851 | NCBI WGS metagenome assembly OJNN01 (sample SAMN01915222, study PRJEB22387) | human gut metagenome | isolation source: stool | host: Homo sapiens | place: USA | reverse complement strand
CTGTTTTCCCTTCAATCCGATAAGCCCCGGTACTAAATCTATGATATGATGTCCCAGACTTTCAAGATATAGGAAACCGCTTCCGTCACTGCCACTTTTCTTTAAGGTCTTACCACCGGTTGCCATTATGCATTTTGTTGCATAAAAATCACCGCCCTTGGTATGAAAAGTGAAGCCCTTTGCGGTCTTTTCTATGCCTCTTATGCCACAGCCACAGACCACTCCAACGTTCTGTTTCTTTAATTCCATCAGCAACACATCCCTGATTGCAGTTGCCTGCTCGCTCTGAGGATAATATCCGCCGTTACGCTCCTTTGGATATATGCCAAGTTCTTTAAAGAACTGCAGTGTCTCTTCCAGTCCAAACTGCTCAAATACGGGTGCAACAAAAGCAGGGTTCTGTCCGTAATATTTGTCCACACCCTGCACTTTATTTGTATAATTACATTTACCGTTTCCGGTTGCTAAAATCTTCTTACCAGGTACTTCGTTGTGCTCTAAAATAAGAACTTTTGCACCATTTCGTGCCGCCATAATGGCTGCCACCAATCCGGCAGCACCTCCACCGACCACAACGACACCTATGCGTTCTGTATGCTTACTCATGCCAGTTATTTACTCTTCTCTCTATTTCTTTTGGACTGCTATGCAATCAGACCCATTCAGCCTTTTAGATTGTATCATAACAGTCTGAAACAATCAACTTTTTAACTGGAATAGCTTTCTAAGAAACGGTATAAATCTTCCAGTGTATCAAAGGTTTTTCCATTGCTGATTTCTTTTTTCAATTCTTCCGGCAGTCCCTGATAAGCAATTCCAGTATACATGTATAAGGCATCCTCTTCGCCGAAATAGACATTCAGGTACCCGTCCTCTTCCCGGACAACAAATGCTTTTTTATTCTGAATGTTTGCACTTTCCACACTTTCCTCGAATTGCTCCGTCTCAGCTTCCTGAACTTCTATTATTTTTTCCTGTTCTTTTTCATTCAGTTTCAGATAATACTGTCTTCCACCAATCCATGCAGAGATAGATAATACCAGTGCTCCAAGGAAAAAAGTGCGCATACGTTTTGTGTTTTTCATATTCATCACCACAAACAGTATGCGCAGATTTTTTCTTTTTATACAATTTTTTCAAGAATTCTATGTTTTGCCCTTTTATTGCATTTTTATAATAAATGTAATTTCTTGGCAATACGGACAAAAAGGTGTCCCTTCGGGAATTTCTTTAATTCTTCCTCACTTAAGCCTTTTAATAATAAAAGCATTGCACCGTATACAACAGCTCCGATTACAATCGCAAGTATAGCTGCAATGGCATTTACCTTAATAACAGCAAAAATACCTTTGTAAACGCCAAAGACTACAACACCCATAATGGCAGAAGCTGCCACCGGGATTAAGAAAGTTTTCACAACTTCCTGACGATAACCACTGTATTTCCGTAAAGACATTGCGTTAAAGAGGCACATAAAGAATGCAAATAAAGCATTCGAATATACCACTGCATAAATACCAAGATGTAAACCAAACATCATCACTAATAGTGCAATCAGATGCAGTCCCAATGCGATAGCCGCATTTTTAACAGGCTCTCTCATCCGGTTAATTCCCTGTAACAGTCCATTGGATAATGTAGAAAGGGAATAGAATAAAATTGCCACTGCTCCCGTTGTCAACATGGTTGCTGCGGTAGTTCCTGTACTGCCATAAAGATGAAGCAGCTTTAATATCGGTCCTGACAGCACTGCAATTCCAATGGTACAAGGGAATGCAATTACCATAATAAAGCGGATTGCAATGTTAATCTGGCTTCGTACGGACTCTCTGTCCTTTCTTGCATACGCACCGGTAAGATTTGGTACGCAGGAAGCCGCCATCGCAGAAGCAATGGAAATCGGAATATTGATAATGGTCTTATATTTTCCGGAAAAGATTCCCCACCAGACATCAATATCATCCGGCTTATAGCCCTGTAGTTCCGCTACGTTCTTATAGATACCCTGATCTAAAATTGCACTGATATTATAAATTGTGGTACTTAAAAGTACCGGAACAATGGTCATAATCAGTACACGAAAGACATTCTGATAGGATTCTGTTTTGCTGCTGGTATCCCGGCGCATCTGTCGTTTAAAAATACGTTTGTATGCCAGAAACAACATTCCAAGGAATAAAAGTGCAAATACTGCTCCCATATTGGTACCCAGTGTTCCACCTGCAGCACCGTAAGCAGAGCCATACTTTTCTTTATTTCCAAGCACTGCTCCGATTCTTGCCCCATATCCATAGAGGATATAGGCAGCTGCAATACTGACAATCGCATTGACAATCTGTTCGATAATCTGTGAAATGGCACTCGGCATCATGGTACCAAGTCCCTGGAAAAATCCACGTAAGACTCCTAATACAGCAACTACCAGTATCGTCGGTGCCAGAACCTTCAATGCAAAAATACTAAGGGGCGTATTCAGCATGTTTGTGAAGAATGACGCACCAAAGAAAAGAATCAAACTTGCAGTAAGTCCGGTACCGGTTGCTAAAAGCAGGGCCCCTTTTACAATTCGATATGCATTTTTTCTTTGCCCCTTCGAGACACGGGCAGATACCAGCTTGGATACCGCCAATGGCAGGCTGTATGCAGAAATAATCAGCAGGATATTATAAATTTCAAAGGCTGCACTGTAATAACTGTTACCGGTATCTCCAATGATATTGGTCATCGGGATACGATAGAGCAGACCGATTATCCTGCTGACTATAGAGGCAATTGCAAGAATGGAACCCTGTACTAAAAAGTTGGAGTCACTCTTTTTTCCTGAACTCATAAATTTACCTCAAGTAATTTTCGAAATAATTATTTTGCGGAAGGTGGTGTAAACTCATCTTCTGTTGCATAGATATTTAATTTCTTCTCCATATCATTTAACAATACACATACCATGGTTTTACCCTGGTTTAATGTGATTTCATTTCCGGAAGCGTCATAGTATCTGGTTGGCTCGTTTTCGCTTGCTTTCTTCCATGTCACATCAATTACTTTACCGTTAGTAATATATTTTCCGGTTCCTTCACCAGTGCTCTCAACATCCAGATAACCGTGTGCATCATCTAACTTGGTATAATCGCAGTACTGAAGCAGAATGTTCTTAAAAGCAAGCTGTGTGCCTGTATTTTCATCCATATGCTCTTTTTTATACTGGAAACGATAGTATAAACCATCTTCACTGTTATATACAAACCAAGGATTGTTTACATAATATCCCGGCTGAACCACTGCTGCATCTGCTCCGTCTGTAAGTTCAATTTCTTTTTCATCATCTTCATTAAACTGATAATGTCCTTCATAATCGGAAGGCAGCTCGGTATCATAACCTTTTAATTCAATTCCGGCATCAAGACCATCTGTGCTTACAAATGCATTGTGTGGAGCCTTTCTTGACTTGTCACGATAGAAAGTAGCAGAATCAATGGCACCCTCTAAACCGTTTAAGTCCTCAACTTTGCCACTCTCTAACAGCTCAGTTGCGTAAATTGCCTGTCCGTAATGAACATAAATTGCATCAAATTCCATTGCATAATATGCATAGTAGTGACGACAGCTTCTTACAGAACCAATCTTGTCTAATCCGGAGTAATCCTGGAAAATTGGCATCAGACGGGTAATTCCTCCTTCAGCAGGAGCTTCGTAAAGTACGTCTGCCTGCGACAGTCCATACTGTGGCAATGCATCATTGGTATTTCCAATCATGATTGCAACCGGTTTCTTCTTTGCTAAATCTGCATCAATCCATTCACCGGTCAGGTAACTTCTTGCCATACCGTCTTTGCCGGTTTCGGTTTCGGTTTCCTCTGCTTCAGAAACGGTTTCTTTCGGTTCCGGAGCTTCCTCTTTTTTCTTACATCCAGCTAAAAGACTGGTTGCCATCAGTGTCATGCATAAAACAATACTTAATCTCTTTTTCATGATGTTCCTCCATTTTTATCTTAAAATATTTAAGCATTCTAAAATCTCGCGCTGCTTTCCTTCCATCACTGCAGCTTCCTGCTCTTCCATGTGGTCGTAACCAAACAGATGCAACATACTATGTACAATCAGAAATGCAAATTCTCTTTGCATGCTGTGACCATATTCCTCTGCCTGTTCCCTGACCTTGTCCACAGAAATAATAATATCCCCCAGCAGAATTTCCCCTGTATCCGGATTAAAGCAATCCTCCGTCTGATTCTCTATCTGGGAAAAATCTCCCGGTACATCATATTCTAACATTGGAAAGGATAAAACGTCCGTCGGGCGGTCTATCTCCCGGAACTCTTTATTAACCTTCCAGATACCTTCGTTATCTGTCAGCGTAAGGCTGATTTCTGCTTCAAAAGGAAAATGCTCATGTTCCATTGTAAACGATATTACATCTTTTGCAAGTGTTTCATAATCAAAATCGAAGGTAACCTCCGCTTCTTTCTCTATCGCAAGGCTCAAAATAAATCCGCTCCTTTCGTTAAAAACTCTCTGATTTTAATAAACTGGTTCATGCCAAGATTCGCTTCATCATATAATCCGGCAGCCGATTTTTCGTTTAATGTCTGATAAATAATAATATCATGATTCCAGCTGTTCTTCACGGTTTCCTTGTCCAAAAGTTCAAATTTGGTAACAATACTGTCCACAATATGTACGATTGCGGACTCTATGGAACTAATAGCATTTAATTCACCATTGTATTCACTTAGAATCTTAACCACGTTTTTCGGGAAACAGTTAATCTCAGCAAGACGAACTCCATTTTCTACAAACGGTTCTCCCTCCAGCTTGCCAATCCGGTAGTAAAATCCTGCCGCAGCTACCGTTTTATCATCTGCCCCAAGCTCCTTTGCACATTCTTCTGCCACACTCGAAACTTTACGGGCATGTGCATAATCAATTTCCGAATAGTTTTTAATCTCCTGTACCAGCGGAAAATTTTCTGCAATAATTTCAGCTAAAGTACGTTCTTTTTCATGCTTCGTATAATAATACAGCCTGTCTGCAAAAAAGTACGAAAAAACTGCAGTCAGTATCATGCTGCATCCTGCGGATAAGTACTGATGATAATTGATTTCAAAGCTGCTGATATAATAGAAGATACTCGGAACAGCAAACGACAATGCAACGGTCATGATGCATCCATAAATTTTATATTTTTTCTGGCTGATTACCATAAGCAGAATTCCGGAAAGTACCGTCAGCATAGTATATGCCGCATATTCATAAAAACTGCCACTGGAACACATGCAAAGCAGTGTATTAAAATAAATTCCGCCTAAAATACCAATCAGCTCATTTCCGCCGCAGGAAAGAATCATGACCGGAATCATGACCGGTGCCATATATGCCGGCATAAAAAAGAAACCCACATAACAGGCTGCTGCTGCAAGAAAGCAAAGAAACAGCTGATGAAAATCACTTTTTTCATTCCGGTTCAGATGCCCTCTGATACGTTCCATTTCAATCACTGCAATCAGCAATGGCAGATATAAAGCATTTATAAAAACAAGCACCAGTACACGGTCTATGGTAAACTTGCAGATTATTGCCAGAAAAACAGAATAAATCGCAACGGAAATAAGGATTCCCAGCATACGAATCATTCTTTTGGGTGAAAATCTATCTTCCTTCATTTTTCGTTACTCTTTTCGTTCTTTTATTTGCTTTTGATTCATAATCGTCATAGGCTTTTACAATCTTCTGTACCAAAGGATGTCTTACTACGTCAGCGCTGGTCAATTTGCAGACGGATATCTCATCTACATTGCGAAGTACACGTAATGCCACATCCAGTCCCGACTTCGTTCCCGGAGCCAGATCCTTCTGGGTAGCATCTCCGGTCACCACAACCTTGGAGCCAAATCCAATACGTGTTAAAAACATCTTCATCTGTGCCGGTGTAGTATTCTGTGCCTCATCCAAGATAATAAATGCATTATCTAAGGTACGGCCTCTCATATAAGCCAATGGTGCGACCTCAATAAGCCCCTTTTCCATATTCCGCTGAAAGCTTTCTGCTCCCATAATCTGATACAGTGCATCATACAGCGGGCGAAGATACGGATCTACCTTGCTCTGTAAATCTCCCGGAAGAAATCCTAATTTCTCACCGGCTTCAATTGCAGGACGGGTTAAAATAATACGATTTACTTCTTCATTCTTAAATGCAGTAATTGCCATTGCCATGGCAAGATAAGTCTTTCCGGTTCCGGCAGGCCCGATTCCAAATACAATCATCTGCTTACGGATGGCATCCACATAAGCCTTCTGGCCTAAAGTCTTTGGTTTCACCGGTTTGCCGTTTATCGTATGGCAGATGAAGTCCTTATCGATTTCTACCAACGAGCCTTCTTTATGTTCTCCCAAAAGAGAAAGTGTATATGCAACCTTCTGCTCATCAATCATGTTTCCTCTCTCTGCCAGTTGTAAAAGTTCTGCAAACACTTTGCATGCACCCTCTACATTTGCGGTATCTCCAATGACTTTGATTCCTTCATTGCGGGGCACTACCGTAACATTTAAGGTCCGTTCAATCAATTTTATATTATGGTCAAATTGTCCGAAAATATTGGAAACATGCTCTGCCGGTATATCAATTCTTGTTTCATTCAAGCTCATTTAATACTAGCCCTTCCTCTGTGTCTTCTGTATCAGGTGCTGTAAGCTGTTCCGTTTCATGCCTTAAAGCAGCTTTTGTGCGCACTTTGATGATTCCTTCCATGATACAGTTTTTATCGTCCATATCTATAATAACATTTTTTTCTAAAATTTGAATATTTTTTTCTGCTAAATGTGACAAATAAATATTAAAATTTTCTGTAGCAACCGCTTCTGCCTGCTCTTTCGTATAAATTTCCTGTTCTGTCCGATACTCTTTTAAAGTACTATAATAGATTCCAAGTGGCAGATAAAAGTCCCCATGGAGGCAAAGCTGCTTATAATCCGTGGTTTTGTCTGCACATTCAAATTCACCGCTTAATGCCGGAAGTGTTATTACTTTTCCAAAGAAATCAATGGAATACCGTTTCTTTTCTGCACCGGTCATTCTTTTTTCTTCGTGGGCAAGGGAAAATTTATCATGGTAGGGATATTCCGTCAGTAGATATATATCCGCATCTGCATTGCAATATTCATAGGCATACCGTTCCCCGCTGTCATTGGTCAAATCAATCCTGCCACTTACTAATATATCTCCTGCCTTTACTGCATCGCCGTTCTTTACTAGTGGGGTTCCATTTCTTGTAATAATTGATTCCACTGTCGCATCCTCTTCTGCTATCAGGTCTGAAGCTTCATACGGCAATTCTTCCATTGCTTCCTGCTGTACCAGATTTTCCTTGATTAATACCGTCATTTTCGTTCCGTAAATCTGTACCGATGCCCAGATGATTTCCGGAAACTGTGCCCGCAGATCCCGTTCTAACTGTTCGCAGTCAATTGTACGAATCCGGTCTCCGTAACCACTATCCTCCTCATCAAGAAATGTTAAAACGGTTTCTGTCGTAACAGATGAATTACCATCTACCTCCACATTCCAGAGAAATCGTGATAAAAACCACACCAGACCAGCTGCGAGAATTACTCCCATCAGGAAGCATTTTCGTTTCCGGTAACGGTTCATCCAGAACGGAAATCCTATTTTGCGCAGAATCCGAATCCTGCATCCGGTCTTGCTTACGAACGGACGGATACTCCAAAATGCACGAATGCTGATAAAAAAGCGATAAACATCTTCCTCTTTTCGTAGATTCCAGATTAAAATATTGTGATTGCCACACAGATTTAAAAATCGCTCCGGGGCATAACCACTTAAGACTACCTCAAGGTAACCGCCTATATATTTAAGCAGGGAAAGTGTTGTCATAGAAAACCTCTATTCATACTCAATACTTTGGATGATTCCTGTTATTTTCATCTCTTCATTCGTATAATAGGAAATGTTGAGATTTTTTCCACGAACAAGAATCCGGCAGCTTTTCGCCTGAATCCTGATATATTCTTTCTCGTATTCTAAGATTCCCTTATAATTTTCCAACAGCAGTTCCCTGTTACCCATAACGGTTACAATTGCTGCCCGGTAGACTAAGTCTTTCGGCAGTTCTAAGGATTCCACCATATGATTTTTAAAATCTTTTTTTAGCTCTTTCTTATTGTTTTTCCTCATATATAACTATATGAGTTTTTTTCTTTTCTATGCGGTAATATATTTTAAAACTGTTTCCGGTGCATCCAGTGGCTCTTTACTGAAAAGAAATGCATTTTGAACCAGTTCCTTTGCATCGTTGCATTTTGCTGCATCATTACCATATAATTCGGCCAGACATTCTCCTTTTTTTACGCTGTCTCCTATTTTTTTCTTAAGGCGGATACCGGCAGTTAAATCAATCTGACTCTCCTTTGTCGCTCTGCCGCCGCCAAGGCTCATGCAGGCAGTTCCAATTGCCATAGCATTTAAAGCTTCTACATATCCATCTTCCGGTGCGGTGATGGTCTCTGTAATTGCTGCTTTTGCCAATAACTGCGGATGATAAACCTGTTCCTTTCTGCCACCCTGTGCTTCTACAAAGTCTGCAAATTTATCCAGTGCCTTTCCGCTTGCAATGACTTTCTCCATCATTGTTCTTGCTTCTTTTTCATCTTCTGCCACACCGGCAGCCTTTAACATAAGATACCCTAATGCATAGACAACATCCATCAGATCCTTTGGCCCTTTTCCATTCAATGCTTCAATGGCTTCCTGCACTTCCACAATATTGCCTACTGTATTGCCAAGAGGCTGTGACATATCTGTAATAACCGCATAAGTTTTCTTTCCAGCACCATTTCCGATGGCCACCATAATCCGGGCAAGTTCCTCTGCCTTTTCCACAGTCTGCATGAATGCACCGTTTCCAGTCTTTACGTCAAGGACAATGGCATCCGACCCGCTGGCTAATTTCTTACTCATAATGCTGCTGGCAATTAAGGATTTCTCCGCTACCGTAGCCGTGACATCCCGGAGTGCATACAGTTTCTTATCTGCGGGTGCAAGATTAGCAGTCTGTCCCGCAATTGCAACGCCAACCTCTGATACCTGCTTTAAAAAGGCTTCTTCTGATATGGAAGTGCTGAATCCTTCAAAGCATTCTAACTTATCAATGGTTCCGCCGGTATGACCCAATCCTCTTCCGGACATTTTTGCTACCGGAACACCCAGAGCAGTAATGATTGGTGTCAGAATCAGGGAGGTCTTATCTCCTACACCACCGGTGCTGTGTTTATCCACCTTTACGCCTTTAATACCGGATAAATCAAGCACATCTCCGCTATCCCGCATAGCAAGTGTTAATTCCAGTGTCTCATCGTGATTCATTCCCTGAAAACAGATTGCCATCAGCATGGCTGACATCTGATAATCCGGAATTTCACCGGTTGTAAATGCATTTATCATCCACTGGATTTCTTCTTTGCTTAAAGCAGCTCCTTCCTTTTTCTTTAAAATGAGGTCGTACATCCTCATAAAATCTCCTCCTTTTATCCGTTTCTTCTATTTATGATACGGTTGCTTATTTGTGATACGGTTCATGATTGATAATCCGATAGCTCCGGTATAACTGTTCCAATAAAATAACACGCATCAGCTGGTGCGGAAATGTCATCTTCGAAAAGCTTATTTTTTCATCTGCACGTTTTAATACTTCATCCGCAATTCCAAGAGAGCCTCCGATCACAAGAACGATATGGCTGTTGCCCTTTACCATCAAGTCACTGACTTTTTCCGATAAAGCAACAGAATCCAGCATTTTTCCGTTGATTGCAAGGGCAATGACGTAGCAGTTCTTTCCCTCTAAATATTTTAAAAGACGTTCCCCCTCTTTACGACGAATCTGCTGTTCCTCTGCCTCGGATGCTCCATCCGGTGTTTTCTCATCTGCCACTTCCACAATTTCAAGCTTACAGTATCTGCCCAGTCTTTTTTCGTACTCGGCAATGGCATCCCTGAAATATTTTTCTTTGATTTTTCCTACGCATAATATTGTTATCTTCATACTTGCAGTATACCTTATTTCAGAAATACAAACAAGGTTATTGTATCGTCGGATAAAATCACTTATAATAGTATTATTATAACGAAAGGTCAGGTACATAACATGGTATACAAGGAGAAAGATGCCCAGCTGGAAGATAATCGTTCTACCGCTTATACATTCCTTGGAGTTGGAATTGCCGGTCTGATTTTTGTCATTCTTTTTGCTCTGGACATCATCAAATTACCAATGGCTGATTATATGCGTGTTATTATGATTGTTGTAATGTCTGTTCTGTTTGTTATTTTTCTTGGAATCGGAATTACACATTTCCGTAAAATCAACCAGATGTCTGCGGATGCAGATATGGAAAGCAGACGCACCAGCGAAATTATGGAATGGTTCTCTTCCAACTATACTGCGGAAGAAATCGACCATGTCAGTGGTGCTGACAGCGAGCCTTCCATGGAGCAGCGTTACTTTATCCGTTCCGACAAAATTGCCGCACTTCTTCATGCTAAATTTGCCGGTCTGCCGGAGGATTATGAAGAACATATCTTAGAAAAGATTTATGCCGCTTACTATTCAGACACCAATGAATAAACAGCAGATTTCTGCTTAAATATAATACAATCAAAGGAGTAACAAAATGAAATTATTAGAAGACAAAATTCTTGCAGAAGGAATCGCAGAAAGTGAAAACATTTTAAAGGTTGACAGCTTTATTAATCATCAGGTGGATCCTGAATTAATGAAGAAAATGGGCAAAGATATTGCAGAACATTATAAAGGAAAAGGTATTACACGTATTGCTACCATCGAAAGCTCCGGTATTGCTCCGGCTCTTATGGCTGCAGAAGCATTAGGCGTTCCACTTGTTATTTTAAAGAAACAGCCTTCTAAAATTTTAAATCATGATTTATATCAGACTGTTGTAACTTCTTACACCAAAGGAACCAGCTATGAATTAACCATTTCCGCAAAATACATCAGCGAAAATGACCACATTCTTATCGTGGATGATTTCCTTGCCAACGGCGAAGCTGCTACCGGTGCTATCCGCCTAATCCGTAAAGCACATGCCACCATCGCAGGTGTCAGTGTCTTAATCGAAAAAGCATTTCAGCCTGGTCGTGAAAAATTAGAGGAACAGGGCATCGATGTTTATTCTTTAGCAAGAGTATCCAGACTTGACAAGGGTGTCATTGAATTTGTAAAAGAAGACTAATTTTTAAAATCCCCGGAACGAAGGCAGATAAGAAACATTCTTATCTGCCTTTGTTCATCTGCCATAGCTTATTCCGGCAGATAAATATAATTATATCTTATCACCGGGCTTGCCAGTCCATGGTCATCTACCACAAGAATAGACAACACATTATTGCCCTGTGGCATTTCAAGTGGTTCACTGTATACATCAGAATCCTGTGTTGGTGTTGAACCATCCCAGGTATAGTAAGCGGTGGAACCGGCGGGAACCTGTATACTGATGCTCTGTGCATCATAATATGTTCCGGCAGCAGGTGTCACATTAGCAGAATCCGGAGCTTCAAAAGTAATTTCATAATCTGCTTCTGCAATCTCACTATAAAAGCCTCTTGCGTCCTTTGCTACTGCTTTGATGGTATATTCTTTCTCATCCTCTAAAGAAATTGGTTCTTTGTATTCCATTCCCTTTTCAATCGGAGAATCACCGTTTAACGTATAATAAATGGTACAGTCTGAGTCTGCCATCAGTTCAATTTCAATCGTATCATTGTATTCCCCGGCTTCTTCCGAAAACTCCGGAGCCTTTACTTCATAATTATCAAACAGGGATTTTATCTTATCAGAGTCTGACTGCTCATATAAATCCTGTAGTTTATCATATTCCTTTTGCTTATCATATAAGGCAATCAGCATCTGATACGCTTCTTCATTGTTCTTATCAAGGGTAAGTATCTGTAACAAATACGCTTCTTCTGATGTTTCATCTTTTCGGAGACGGTACAAATCAGCCATCCGCAGTAATACATCCACATTATCCGGCTGCAATTTCTCAGCCTGTTCAAAATAGGTCAATGCCTTGGTATAATTCTTCTCTTCCGTGTAACTGATTCCCTTCTGATACTGATAATCAAAAGATTTCTTATGGCTGTTCTGCACCAGAAGCACAATGATAACACCAATGATTGCAATAGCAATCAGAACTGATACTGTAATCAGAAGCTTCTGCTGTTTCTTTTTCCGTTCTGCCTCTTTCTTTTTCTTCTGGCTGTTTTTCAATGATTTTTTCTTCTTTCCGTTGGAAGAGGTATTCTTATTCGGTTTATCGTCTTCTTCTAATAATTCTTTTAAAATATCCTCTTCCACATTATAATCCGGAACAATCTGCGCTTCTTTTCCACATACAGAACAGTATACACAGCCTAATTTTATTTCTGCTCCACAATTTGCACACTTCATAGCCTTCTCCTATTCATGTCTCATAGCTTCCACACAATTGTTCATTAACATTGCAATGGTCATTGGTCCGACTCCACCCGGAACCGGTGTAATCGCACTACAAAGCTGCTCTACTTCATCAAATTTTACATCACCGGAAAGTTTATTGTTCTCATCGCGATGAATTCCTACATCAATGACAACTGCACCATCTTTTACATAGGATGCATCAATAAATTCTTTTTTCCCAATTGCAACAATCAGAATATCTGCCTCTTTACAGATTTCCTTTAAATTACGGGTTTTTGAATGCGTTACTGTAACAGTTGCATTCTCACGCAGCATTAAGATTGCCATCGGTTTTCCAACAATATTGCTTCTTCCAACGATAACACAGTGTTTTCCCTCAATATCAATGTCAGAACGTTTCAGAAGCTGGATGATTCCGGCAGGTGTGCAGGAAATATATCCTTTCTGTCCAATCATCAATGCGCCGACATTTTCCGGATGGAAACCATCTACATCCTTCTTCGGAGAAATGGCACGGATTACCGCATCCTCATCAATGCCCTCTGGCAATGGAAGCTGTACCAAAATGCCTTTTACATGTTCTTCTTTATTCAATTTATCGATTAAAGCCAGTAATTCATCCTGGGAAGTCTCTTCCGGAAGCTCGTAAGAAAGAGAATCTATCCCAATATATTCGCAGGCACGCTTTTTGTTTCTGACATATACACTGGATGCAGGGTCATTTCCCACCTGGATTACAGCAAGTGCTCCTGTGATTCCCTGTTCCTTTAACTGTGCTACTTCTTCTTTTAATTCATCTTTTATTTCAGCAGAAATTCTTTTTCCATCAATTAATAATGCCATGATACCTCCTAAAATAATCCTGTAATTACGCCATCATTGGTTACATCAATATTATTTGCAGCCGGTACTTTCGGAAGTCCAGGCATGGTCATAATAGAGCCGGTAATAGCTACTACAAAGCCTGCTCCGGCAGATACATATACTTCACGGACATTTACGGTAAAGCCAGTCGGTCTGCCAAGTTTTGATGCATCATCAGAAAGAGAATACTGGGTCTTTGCCATACATACAGGGAAATTGCCCATTCCCATTTCTTCAATATGTTTTAATTCTTTTAATGCAGCCTTACTGTAAGTTACATCATCTGCTCCATAAATCTCAGTTGCAATCGTCTTAATCTTATCCATAAGAGACATCTCATCCTCATACAGAGGTTTGAAATGTGCTTCTTTATGATCTAAAGTATCCAGTACTTTCTTTGCAAGTTCGATTCCGCCTTCGCCACCTTTTTCCCATACTTCAGATAATGCGAATTCACAGTTTCTTTCCTTGCAGAAGTTCTCTACAAATGCAATTTCTTCTTTGGTATCGGTTACAAAGGAGTTTAAGGTAACTACTACCGGTACACCAAATTTTTGAAGGTTCTCGATATGTTTCTCTAAGTTTACAATTCCCTTCTTTAAGCTTTCCAAATCTTCTTTTGCAAGGTCTGCCTTTGGAACCCCACCGTTATATTTTAATGCGCGGATGGTTGCTACCAGTACCACTGCGTCCGGTTTAAGTCCCGCCTTACGGCACTTGATATCAAAGAATTTCTCAGCACCAAGGTCAGCACCAAAACCAGCCTCTGTAATTGCAATATCACCTAATTTTAAAGCTGTCTTAGTAGCACGGACACTGTTGCATCCATGCGCAATATTTGCAAATGGTCCACCATGAACGATGGCTGGATTGTGCTCTAATGTCTGAATCAGATTTGGTTTGATGGCATCTTTTAAGAGTGCTGCCATGGAACCGGTTGCATGTAAATCATCTGCCGTAATCGGAGTTCCGTCAAAGGAATAGGCAACAATGATTCTGCCCAGACGGCGTTTCAAATCTTCCATATTGTCCGCCAGACATAAAACAGCCATAATTTCAGATGCCACTGTAATGATGAAATGGTCTTCACGTACCATACCATCCATCTTGCTTCCAAGACCGATTACAATATTTCTAAGTGCACGGTCATTCATATCCATACAACGTTTCCATACTACCTGACGTGGGTCAATTCCAAGCTGGTTGCCCTGCTGGATATGATTATCCAATAATGCTGCCAACAGGTTATTTGCGGATGTAATTGCATGGAAATCTCCGGTAAAATGCAGATTTAAATCTTCCATCGGAACTACCTGCGCATATCCACCACCTGCAGCTCCACCTTTGATTCCAAAGCACGGTCCTAAAGACGGCTCACGAAGTGCAAGTACCGCTTTTTTACCAAGTAAAGCCATCGCCTCACCAAGTCCGATACTTGTTGTGGTCTTTCCTTCGCCGGCAGGTGTCGGGTTAATAGCTGTTACAAGAACCAGTTTGCCATCTTCCCTGTCTTTTACAGACTCCCATAATTCATCGGAAATCTTTGCTTTGTATTTTCCGTAAAATTCCAGCTCATCCTCGTTTATTCCGAGCTTCTCAGCCACTTCCTTAATATGTACCAGTTCTGCTTCCTGTGCAATTTCAATATCTGACTTCATCTTCATTTCCTCCTCATGGATTGTATTCTATAAATCTTTCTTAATTACCCTCTTCAATAAATGCTTCCAGCTGTTCCGGAGACATTAACACCTGTCGCGGCTTGGTTCCTTCATCCGGTCCTACTACACCAGCTTCTTCCAGCTGATCCATAATTCTTGCCGCCCGGTTAAAACCAACTTTAAAATAACGCTGAATCATTCCGATGGAACCTTTATCTTTATCAATCAAAAGCTTTGCAGCATCCAAGAAATAAGCATCTCTGTCATTTCCATCACCAGATGCCGCATCAGCACCAGTGCTTGCGGATACAGAAATATTGTTCATCCGCTCTTCAATATCACTACTATAGCCTTCCCCCTCATTGTGTTCCTTTAAGAATTCAACCACATCTGATACCTCTTTATCGGATACAAACGCACCCTGTACACGAAGCGGTTTCTGTAAGCCCTGCGGATAATAAAGCATATCGCCTTTTCCTAAAAGCTTTTCCGCACCGTTCATATCAAGAATGGTTCTTGAATCCACACCGGACGTTACAGAAAATGCGATTCGGGATGGCATATTTGCTTTAATCAGTCCGGTAATGACATTTACGGAAGGACGCTGTGTTGCAATGACAAGATGGATTCCTGCGGCTCTTGCAAGCTGCGCCAACCGGCAGATAGCATCTTCCACATCCCCCGGTGCAACCATCATCAAATCCGCCAGCTCGTCCACAATAATTACAATCTGCGGCATCTTCTTTGGCTTATCCGGATCATCAATATCTTTGATTCCTTCTATTTTCTGGTTATAGCCCTTCAGATCACGAACACCGTATTCTGCAAATTTCTGATAACGGTCTGTCATTTCAGCTACCGCCCAGTGCAATGCACCTGCCGCCTTCTTCGGATCTGTAACAACCGGAATAAACAGATGTGGGATTCCATTGTATACACTTAACTCAACCACCTTCGGGTCAATCATGATAAGCTTTACATCCTCCGGATCTGCCCGGTACAAAATACTCATAATAATTGTATTGATACAGACAGATTTACCGGAACCGGTAGCTCCTGCAATCAATAGATGCGGCATCTTTGCAATGTCCGCAATCATGACTTTTCCGGCAATATCTTTTCCGGCTGCAAAAGCAATCGGTGATTTATTGGCATGAAATTCCTCTGACTCTACCAGATCACGGAACATAACCGGAATACTTTCTTTATTCGGCACCTCGATACCAATGGCTGCTTTACCCGGAATCGGTGCTTCAATCCGGATATCCGCCGCCGCAAGATTCATCTTGATATCATCGGACAAATTTACGATTTTGCTGACCTTTACACCCATTTCCGGCTGGAATTCATATCTCGTTACTGCTGGTCCGCAGTTGATAGCCGTAATTGTAATATTAATTCCAAAATTCTTTAAGGTCTCTTTTAATTTTGCTGCTGTCTGATTGAGATAATCTCTGGTATCACCGGAAGCACCTGCACTTCCCTTTTTCAGAAGATTCACCGGTGGGAATACATATCTGCCACCGGAATTTTCCTGTTTTACGATAGATTCTTCTACAGCCGCCACTTCATCTTCGATTTCCATCTTGTCCTGCTTCTTATTCTTCCTTGGCTTTTCTTCTTCCATTACAGGATACGCCGGTTCTTTTGGCAGATTGCTTTCTGCCTTTTTCTCTGCAATTGCTTCCGGCTCAAACACAGGTTCAGATGCAGGCTGAATGATCGGTTCTACCGGTTTTACCTCTGCTCTGTGTATCGTTGCCACCGGCTCATTCATCGTATGAATTACCGGCTGTTCCATTTCCTGGCTGCCGTTGGTTGCCGTAAGCTCAACTTTATTTTCTTCCTGTACCACCGGCATATCTTCGATATCACTCAAAGTAATTTCATTAATATCATCTGATTTGACTTTCTTTTTATCCGGGGATGGTAATTTGGTATCCAATGCTACACCGCTTACCTTCTTTTCCATCCGTCGTCTTGCCTGCTCTTTTTCTCTTTCTTTCTCCCGCTCTTCCCGGCGTTCCTTGGCAGCATCCATACGACGGATTGCATCATCCTTCGCTGAATCGTAAATGACTTTTCCGCCTTTTTGCATCCCCTTCATAATAGAGCGTTCTGTAATCAGCACCAGCGATATTATCAAAACAATAATATCAATGACATAAGTACCCGGCACACCAAAATTCGGACACAGAAGCTGTTCTAATAATCCGCCGATAATACCGCCACCGGCTTTATTGTCAAAGCCATATTGGAACGCAGATATTGCTCCGGCTTCCTTGCTGCTGTCTGTTACCATCTGCACAAACAGGCATAAAAAGGATACAAATAATACCGCCGCTACAATTTTGACTGCTGCTACTTTATTTTCCCGATTAGACACTGCGAACACCACTGCTAAAAAGAAACAGATTGGGAATACATATGCCATTAATCCAAATATTCCAAAGAAAAAGGAACTGACTCCGCTTCCGATTTTTCCGCCGATTCCAAAATTGGCAAGCAGCAAAACAATACAGACTGCCAGTGCAATCCAAAGAATCACTTCATTCCGGAAGGATTCCTGCTGTTCCCGCTGTTTTCTTGCCTTTGATGCTGTTGTTCCCGTTGTTTTTTTCTTCTGAGTTGTCTTTTTTCTAGTTCCAGTTGCCATTTCAATCTCCCGTTTACATATAGAAATATCCTCCAATTGATACCAGTCCCATTATGAGACAGTAGATGGAAAATATCGTGAATCTCTTTTTGCGCACTACTACCAGCATGGTCTTAATGCAGATATAACCGACTACCGCTGCCACCAGCGTTCCAACTATGTAATTTAAAATATCTGCAGACTGTAATGCTGCAAATTCAACATCCTTAATCTCTACTACCAGTGCTCCAAGTATTGCCGGAATAGACATGATAAAAGAATATTTTACCGCAAATTTGCGGGTCATTCCGGTAGAAAGACATGCTGTGATTGTGGTTCCTGACCGCGATAAGCCCGGCATGGTTGCGATTCCCTGACTGATACCGATTAAAAATGCATTGGTATAAGTTACCTGCTTTGGTGTCTTGCCGCCATCCGGAATCCGGTCTGCAATAAATAAAAGCACTGCCGTAATAATCAGGCAGATTCCAGGAACCAGTAAAATCTGCTCTGCCGCAGACACCATATCTTTCGCTGCAATTCCAATAATTCCGGTTGGAATCGTAGAAACAATGACAAGCATCACAAATTTCCGGTAACTATTATGCACGATTTTACGGTATGGTAAATCTTCTTTTGTTATCACACGTTTAAAAAAGGTTGCCACATTTACAAAAGAATCACCAATAATGGCAAAGCCTTCTTTAATCATGCGGAATATATCCTTATAATATACAATAAATACGGCAATCAGTGTTCCGATGTGAAGCAGAATATCAAAAAACATTCCGCCGGTTTCTATTTGAAAAAACTGTTTAAATATTGCAAGATGACCGGAACTGCTTACCGGCAGAAATTCGGTTAATCCCTGTATCAGACCTAATAAAACAGACTGTAATAATGACATAGCTGCCTCCTTGGTATCTCTCACTACAGTTACTTGTATAAAATTATCAACACTGTGCATTAGTATACCATATTTTGATGCGTTTGTCATTACAGGCATTCGTTTTTCTGTTCTCGTATAATCTCATGCAATTTATGAAGTGCCTGGTCGATTCCCCCCACTTCGTCAATCAGTCCTTCTTTTACTGCATCCGCTCCTACAAGAATGGTTCCCAGATCCTTTGTCAGCATGGTGGTATTCATCATGAGCTGCTCTAATCTTTTTTCATCCGCTCTGCTGTGAGATGCTATAAAATGAATAATCCGATTCTGCATCTGCTGGAAATAATCATAAGTTGGCGGTGCTCCGATTACTGTCCCGCTCATACGCACCGGATGGATGACCATGGTTCCCGATGGCACAATAAAAGAATAGTCCGTTGAAACCGCCAGCGGCACACCAATGGAATGACTTCCGCCTAAGACAAGGGACACTGTCGGTTTACTTAAGGAAGATAGCATTTCTGCAATGGCAAGTCCGGATTCCACATCACCGCCTACTGTATTCAAAAGCACAAGAACACCATCCACCTGGTCAGAATCTTCTATTTCTGCAAGCTTCGGCAGTACATGCTCATATTTCGTTGTCTTGGTATTGGAAGAAAGACATTCATGACCTTCAATCTCACCAATCACCGATAACAAATGAATCTTCTGATGCCATCGGCTGTCAGATAAGGAAATCTGCCCGGATTCCCTGATCAGTTCTTGTTCGTCT
>OJNN01000374.1_pt1 | contig 19495 bp, 15 predicted proteins | sample 1597851 | NCBI WGS metagenome assembly OJNN01 (sample SAMN01915222, study PRJEB22387) | human gut metagenome | isolation source: stool | host: Homo sapiens | place: USA | reverse complement strand
AGATTGTGAATATAAAAGTGATATATGTAATATGCTTTCGGAATACATACATGGTTCTGCTGTGTGGTTTAAAATTATGAAAAATAAAATTACTATTGACAATGAAATTATGGTGAAGGAGTTTTGAGCTTTGTTAATCTAGATTTAAAAGAAAATGAAAGAAGCGATTATGTGCTGGAATATCTCATATGTGATTAGAAATATAAAAATCGTGTTTTTAAGTTTGAAGGTGTAACTTTTGTTTTCCAAACGATTGGGGAGAGATATACATAAAGTTTTGATAAAATGTGTGGAAACCTATTAATTCAGTGTTCGATGTAAATTTGGTATATTATTTTGGCACATATTCAAGATAATTGACAGTAACAAGACCTACTAATCAGGCAGGAAGAAGCCTTTTTAGTAGGTTTTATAAGTATAAAATGAATGTTCATTCTTCTGGAAAGCAGGAAAAAGACCTACTAAGGAGAAACATTTTAACAGATTGGTAGGTGAACTGGTGGGAGAATGAAAAGAGGCTGCCTGAAATAACCTACTAAATTATGGGATTGATAATGGTTAGTGGGTTTTAGTGATTTCCGGCTGCCAGATAATCAGGAAAAGCATACATAGGATTTTGATGAGCAGATTTTAATATGCAGATTTAATGTTCCAAAGACGCATTGAAACGAGAAAACATTTATGATAAAATAAAATCAATATTGAATATGAAGCAGCACCGCCGGATAGTGGCGCTGAATAAGGAGGATATAATGGAGCAGTATAAGCAGGAATTTATAGATTTCATGGTAGAGAGTGATGTGTTAAAGTTTGGAGATTTTACTTTAAAGAGTGGAAGAAAGTCACCTTTCTTCATGAACGCAGGTGCGTATGTTACAGGAACACAGCTTGCAAGACTTGGTGAGTATTATGCAAAGGCTATTCATGAAACATATGGTGATGATTTTGATGTACTGTTCGGACCAGCATATAAGGGAATTCCAATCAGCGTAGTTACAGCAGTTGCATATGCAAAGCTTTACGGCAAGGAAGTAAGATACTGCTCAGACCGTAAGGAAGAGAAGGACCATGGTGCTGATAAGGGCGGATTTCTCGGAAGCAAGTTAAAGGATGGCGACAGAGTCATTATGATAGAAGATGTAACAACATCCGGTAAGTCGATGGAAGAGACAGTTCCTAAGGTAAGAGGGGCAGCAGATGTTACTATTGTAGGACTTATGGTTTCACTTAACCGTATGGAAGTAGGCCTTGGCGGAAAGGTGAGTGCACTTGAGGAGATTAAGGAAAGATACGGTTTCCCAACAAGCGCAATTGTATCTATGGCAGATGTTGTAGAACACCTTTACAATAAAGAGTGTGAGGGTAAGGTAGTTATTGATGATGCACTTAAGGCGGCAATTGACAAGTATTACGCAGAATATGGTGTTAAGAACGCATAAAACTGATGTTGAATAACTGAGGTTGAATGACTGATGTTAATGGAGGGTTAATTATGGAAGAGAATCTTTATAAGAAATTAAAGTCAGTAGGAGCTTCTAATCTTGTATTTGGTATCCTGATAATACTCTTTGGTATCGGTGCAGGTGTAATGATGATTATTAATGGTGCAAGACTTCTTGCACACAGATCAGATAGCTTATTCTAGTGAAGGGGAACTGCCTGGTGGGTTAATTATGCCTGCCGGGCAGATTTGTTATGAAAAAGAAACATTATGTAACGCTTATAAAATGGGCGCTTTTTGTTATATATATGATTCTGCTCTTTTATGTAGTCTTTTTCGCAGAAGGAATGGGAAGGGCAGAGATAGCCAGCGGTTACAAATACAATCTTACACTGTTCACGGAAATCAGGCGCTATTGGCGTTATCTTGGACATTTTGACTCGCTTGGCTGGATAGCATTTCTTAATATAATTGGAAATGTGCTGGCATTCATACCATTTGGCATATTCGTGCCGTGGCTTTCCAATGGCAGAATTAATGTTTTTGCTACATTTGCATATGGATTCGCACTGTCGCTTACAATAGAAACAGTACAGCTTATATGTAAGGTCGGCTGCTTTGATGTTGATGACCTTGTGCTTAATGTACTGGGAGCATTGTGCGGTTATGCGGTATATGCGATAGCATACAGAATAGTTAAAATGTTTAGTAAAAAGGACAGGTGAAAAAATGAAACTTTTTAATAAATACAAGTTCTCTGATAAAAGTCAGGCACTTGGGGGGTTGATATCGACTGCGATGGGAATACTGTCATTGCTTTCTTTTGGTTACGGAGTGGATCTGTCTTTTAAAGCAGCAGGAGAAGGCGGCTTAAGAGTAGGAAGTCTTGGAATATTAAGCCTTATCTTAGCGGTAATTGGAACAGTAATCGGACTAATCAGCTTCAAAGAAGATAATAAGTTCTACGGAACTTCGAGATTTGGTTCAATGCTGTGTGGGGTAATAGCAGTATTTATGATAGCAGTATTCTTAATGGGAATATAATCCTTATCAGGGCAGAAGGAGAAAGAAATTGTTTAATGATAATGTAGAAGAACGTTACGCTCTTGCGATAGAAAGAATTAAAGAGATAGCAGAGGAACCTGGGCTTAAGACGGATGGGTTTGCAGATTATTTCAAATGTATTGCCACATTTATCCTTAAGATGGATAAGCTTGCGGCTGACTTAAAAGCTGATGTTTTCAGAGATTATTCACTTGAAGAATATAAGAATCTGAATACAGGTCTGTATGAAGATGTAATTGGAAAGGCTTACGAGACAAGCTACGCTAATCCGGCATATGCAGCTTCAAAGTTAGGGCTATCAGAGGGAAGGCTTTTGTCATTCCTTTACGTTGAGATAAGAGGAATGATTGTGTATGCATATGAAGGCAGAATGGCAGAGATGACAGCACTTATGGAGCTTTTTGTTGAAGTGTACTGCATGTGTGCATCGACTGAGGAAGACTGTGGAAAGCCAGATTATAAGCAGATGAAAGAGTCTGTATACTGGTATGTTAGTGATTACAGTGATGACCTTATGGAGTACAGGGTAAGAGAGCTGTTAGACCCTGAACTTGATTTTGCAACTAAGATAATTATGGAGTCTGACCTTACAGATGTAAGATATCTGTACAGATTCGGTGAGTATGTTACTGACAATGAGATTAAGACAGCAGAGTATCTTAGTTCGCTCAGTGAAGAGGAAATCCAGAAGATGGCAGACACATTTACTGAAGGGTACAGAATCGGATTCGAGCTTACAGGCAAGGATTTGTCTAAGAAGAAAACAGTTAATATAAGATACTGTCTGGGATTTGAAAGACTTGTGAGAGCTGAGATTAAGAACTTTGAAAAGCTTGGACTTAAGCCTACGATATACAGGGCAGCGGTCAACACGATTAATAAAAGACTTAACATTAAGGTTGGCTATTACGGAGCTAATCCTAACAAGCAGATGGATTTCGACCATCGTTTTGACAATGCACTTTATATGGATGGCGAATTTGTTGAGAGAAAGACAGGCGCATTAAAGCTTGCATATGAGAAGAACAAAGAGCTTGCAGCGGTGCATGGTGGACCTGCTGTTATGGAAGTGTTTGGTGAAGTGCCATTCGAGCCTCAGATTAAGAGCGAGGCATTAACGCTTGATACAAAGCAGCAGAAGCTTTCTGTGAAATACAGCAATGACGCAGGAAGCATTGTTAATGAGTATATCAAAGGCGAAGAGAGAAGCTTTACAATAATTGCTTATCCGATACCTGAGATTGGCGAGAATTTTGAGGAGATTTTCGAGGGTACTGTTAAGATTAATACCCTGGATTATAACAAATATAAAGCTATCCAGCAGGCACTTATTGATGTACTTGATACAGCACAGTATGTTGAGGTTAAAGGAACTAACGGAAACTGCACAGACATGAAGGTTTCTATTATGAAGATAACCGACCATAAGACGCAGACTGTATTTGAGAACTGTCTTGCGGACGTTAATATTCCGCTTGGAGAAGTATTTACATCGCCTGTGCTTAAGAAAACAACAGGTGTGCTTAATGTGAGCAGTGTATATCTTAATGATATTAAGTTCAATAATCTTACGGTATGGTTTGAGGACGGATTTGTTAAGGATTATACATGTACTAATTTTGACGACGAGACTAAGAATAAAGAACTTTTCAAGGCAAATGTGTTATATGACCATGAAACACTTCCACTCGGAGAGTTTGCTATAGGAACAAACACTACAGCATATGTGTTTGCCAATAAGCATGATATTGTGTATAAGCTTCCGATTCTTATTGTTGAAAAGATGGGACCACATTTTGCAGTCGGGGACACATGCTATTCAAGGGCAGAAGATGTGTATGTAACTAATCCGGACGGCAAGGAGATTATCTCAAGGGATAATGAGGTTTCACTTCTTCGTAAGACGGATCCGGACAAGGCTTATTATAACTGTCACACCGATATTACCATTCCGTATGATGAGATTGGTAATATTACTGTTGTGGCAGAGGATGGAACAAGAACAGACTTGATTAAGAACGGCAGATTCGTGCTTGATGGCACGCTTGCACTTAATGATGCATTTTTAACAGAATCATAAATATATAATTGTAAGCTGTAAACAGGCTTTATCTTGACGCAAAGTTTAAAACAAAGTACAATGATAATTAGTGTTTTCACTAATTTTAATATTATATCTATCGGACATAGGAGGTTAATATGGCTTTAGTAGGAATTGTTATGGGAAGTGACTCTGATATGCCTGTTATGGCAAAGGCAGCAGACATTCTTGAACAGTTAGGAATTTCGTATGAGATGACAATTATCTCAGCACACAGAGAGCCTGACGTATTCTTTGAATACGCTAAGAGTGCAGAGGAGAAGGGATTTAAGGTTATTATTGCAGGTGCAGGTATGGCAGCACATCTTCCGGGTATGTGTGCAGCTATTTTCCCAATGCCTGTTATTGGTATTCCAATGCACACAACATCACTAGGCGGTAGAGATTCATTATATTCAATAGTACAGATGCCTACAGGTATTCCTGTTGCAACTGTTGCTATTAACGGCGGTGCCAATGCAGGTATTCTTGCAGCCAAGATTCTTGCAACATCTGATGCAGCACTTCTTGAAAGACTTAAGGATTATACTAAGAATCTTAAGGAAAGTGTTCAGAAGAAGGATGCCAGACTTCAGGAAGTCGGCTATAAGAATTATTAATTAGTAACTGAATAGTTACATTAACTTACATTTATCATAATATTGAAGGAGAAAGAATCATGGATTACAAGAAATCTGGAGTTGATATTGAAGCAGGTTATAAGTCAGTTGAGTTAATGAAAGAGGCTGTTAAGTCTACTATGAGAGAAGAAGTGTTAGGCGGAATAGGCGGATTCTCAGGAGCATTTTCACTCGCTAAGATTAAGGAGATGGAAGAGCCTGTATTACTTTCAGGAACTGACGGATGTGGAACTAAGGTTAAGTTAGCTTTCATTATGGACAAGCATGATACAATTGGTATTGATGCAGTTGCTATGTGTGTTAACGATGTTGTATGTGCTGGTGGAGAGCCACTCTTCTTCCTTGATTACATCGCATGCGGCAAGAATTATCCAGAAAAGATTGCTACTATCGTTGGTGGTGTTGCAGAAGGTTGCAGACAGTCTGAATGTGCACTTATCGGTGGTGAGACAGCAGAGCATCCGGGACTTATGCCACAGGATGAATATGACCTTGCAGGATTTGCTGTAGGTGTTGTTGATAAGAAGGATCTTATTACAGGCGAGAACATCAAGCCGGGTGATACTCTTATCGGTATCGCTTCAAGCGGTGTACACAGCAACGGATTCTCACTTGTAAGAAGCGTATTTACAATGACAGAGGAATCTCTTAATACATATTACGATTCACTTGGAAAGACATTAGGAGAGGCATTACTTGCTCCAACAAAGATATATGTTAAGACAATGAAGGAAATCAAGAAGGCAGGCGTTAAGGTTAAAGGCTGCAGCCATATCACAGGTGGTGGTTTCTATGAAAATGTACCTAGAATGCTTCCAGACGGTGTTAAGGCAGTAATTAAGAAGGACAGCTACGAAGTACCACCAATCTTTAAGATGCTTGCAGAAGATGGCAATATCGAAGAACATATGATGTATAATACATTTAACATGGGTATCGGTCTTGTACTTGCTGTTGATCCTGCTGATGTTGATACAGTTATGGCAGCAGTTAAGTCTGCAGGTGAGACTCCATATGTTATCGGAAGTATTGAAGCTGGCGAGAAGGGAGTTACTTTATGCTAAGAGTTGCAGTTATGGTTTCCGGAGGCGGAACTAATCTTCAGGCTATTATCGATGCTGTTAAGGATGGAACAATCACTAACACAGAGCTTGTAGCAGTTATAAGCAATAATGCCGGAGCATATGCACTCACAAGAGCTAAGGATAACAATATTCCAGCATATTGCATATCACCAAAGGACTATGAAAGCAGAGATGCATTTAACGATGCGCTGCTTGATAAAGTGAATGAGCTTAATGTTGACCTTATAGTACTCGCAGGATTCCTTGTAAGAATCCCAGAGAAAATGGTTCATCAGTACAGCCACAGAATTATTAATATTCATCCATCACTTATACCTTCATTCTGCGGAGTTGGTTTCTATGGACTCAAGGTTCATGAAGCAGCTCTGGCAAAGGGTGTTAAGGTATCAGGTGCAACTGTGCATTATGTAGATGAAGGAATGGATACAGGAGAGATTATTTTCCAGAAGGCAGTTGATGTACTTGATGGTGATACTCCTGAAACTCTTCAGAGAAGAATTATGGAGCAGGCTGAATGGAAGCTTCTTCCTAAGGCAATTAACAAGATTGCCAATGAACATGTTAATTAATGATTACTGACTAAGTATATAGATAACAATATGCGGAGGAATTAAGATGAAAGTATTAGTTGTAGGCAGCGGCGGAAGAGAACATGCAATATGCTGGAAGTTAAGCAAGAGTCCTAAGGTTGACAAGATATACTGTGCACCGGGTAATGCGGGAATTGCAGAGCTTGCAGAGTGTGTTGATATTAAGGCAATGGAGTTTGAGAAGCTTGTAGCATTTGCTAAGGAAAACAGTATTGACCTTACTGTTATCGGTATGGACGACCCACTTGTCGGCGGTGTTGTTGATGTATTCGAGGCAGAGGGCTTAAGAGTATTCGGACCAAGAAAGAATGCAGCTATTCTTGAAGGATCTAAGGCATTTTCTAAGGACCTTATGAAGAAATACAATATTCCAACAGCAGCTTATGAAACATTTACATCAGCAGAAGAGGCTAAGAAGTATCTTGAGACTGCTGAATATCCTATCGTTCTTAAGGCTGACGGACTTGCACTCGGCAAAGGCGTTCTTATATGTGAGAACAAAGAGGATGCACTTGCAGGTGTTGATGAGCTTATGCTTGACAAGAAGTTCGGAACAGCAGGTGATACAATTGTCATTGAGGAATTCATGACAGGCCGTGAGGTTTCAGTACTTTCATTTGTTGATGGTGATACAATTAAGATTATGTCATCAGCTCAGGATCATAAGAGAGCTAAGGATGGTGACCAGGGCCTTAACACAGGCGGAATGGGTAACTTCTCACCATCACCTTTCTACACTAAGGAAGTTGATGAGTTCTGTAAGAAATACATTTATCAGGCAACTGTTGATGCAATGAAGAGTGAGGGCAGACCATTTAAGGGAGTTATCTTCTTTGGACTTATGCTTACTCCAAAGGGACCAAAGGTTCTTGAGTACAATGCAAGATTTGGTGATCCTGAGGCACAGGTTGTTCTTCCTAGAATGAAGAATGATATTGTTGATGTATTTGAGGCTTGTATTGATGGAACTCTTGATAAGGTTGACCTTCAGTTTGAAGATAACGCATGTGTATGTGTAATTCTTGCTTCTGACGGATATCCACTCGCATATGAGAAGGGCTTCGAGATTAAGGGAATGGAAAACTTCAAGGGTAAGGATGATTATTTCTTATTCCATGCAGGTTCTAAATTCAACGAAGAAGGCAAGGTTGTAACTAACGGAGGACGAGTTCTCGGTGTTACAGCACTTGGCAAGGACCTTAAGGAAGCAAGAGCCAAGGCTTATGAAGCTACTGAATGGGTAGATTTCGATAACAAATATATGAGACATGATATTGGTAAGGCAATTGATGAAGCTTAATTAGTAACTGTTAAGAGTCAGGCAAAATGCGAAGCATTTTCGATACTGGCGGAAAATAGTTAGTATTAAAGAAAATGGGGGCAGATGGCTGGAGAATACCGGTTATCTGCCTTAGTGTGTAAATGAGGAGACAATTATGAAAATAACACCAGTTAAAGGTACTAATGATTATCTTCCTAATGAGGTTGAAATCAGGGATTACCTTCAGAATGAGATATTAAAGGTATATGTTGCTAATGGATTTGAACACATTACAACACCTATTATTGAGGATATTGAGAACCTTGATAAGAGTGATGGTGGTGAGAACTTAAATCTTATATTCAAGATTATGAAGAGAGGCGATAAGCTTGAGAAGGCTGTAAGTTCACTTCAGGAAAATCCTAAGACAGGAACAGCCTGTGAGAATGAAATTGCTGATATGGGATTAAGATATGACCTTACACTTCCGCTCAGCCGTTACTTTGCTAACAACAAGGACAAGCTCACTCTTCCTATGAAATGTATCCAGATGGACAGAGTGTACAGAGCTGAAAGACCACAGAAGGGCAGACTTCGTGAGTTTGTTCAGTGTGATATTGATATTATTGGTTCTGATTCTACAGATTCAGAGGTTGAACTTATTCTTACAACAACCAAGGCCCTTAAGGCTATTGGCATGAAGAATTTCAAGGTTAAGATTAACGACAGAAGACTTCTCCGTTCATTCCTTCAGAATTGTGGATTTGCAGAGGAGCAGCTTGACAGTGTGTGCATTACATTTGACAAGATGGATAAGGTCGGACTTGATGGTGTTAAGGCTGAGCTTACAGATAAGGGCTTTGATGCTGCTGCAATTGAGAAGTTTATCGGATTCTTTGGAAGTGTTTCAAGTGCACAGGAGATAAGCCTTGAAAGTGTTGAGGCTATACTGGATGATAAAGCTCCAGCAGAAAGCGTAAGAGGAATTATCAACACTGTAAATGAGCTTTCAGACGGTCAGTTTGATGTTGTATTTGACCTTTCTTTAGTAAGAGGTCAGGGTTACTATACAGGAACTGTATTTGAAGTTGAAAGTATTGATTTCAAGGGTGCTATCGCAGGTGGTGGAAGATATGACAACCTTATTGGCAAGTTCTTAGGACAGCAGGTAAGCGCTGTTGGATTCTCAATCGGATTCGAGAGAATCTTCTCAATCCTTATGCAGAATGGTGTTGAGACTAAGGCATCAGCAGACAAGATTGCTGTTATGTACGATGAGGGACAGGTTAAGGAAGCCTATGCAATAGCAGAAAAATACAGAGCAGAAGGTAAAGTATGCTCATTATATGTAAAGCCTAAGAAGATGGGAAAGTTCCTCGGAAAGCTTGAGGAACGTGGATATAAAGGATTTGTTAATGTCAGCAATGGTGATGAGATAAGCTTGTTCTAGTGAGTTTTATGGCGCAGCCTTTTTAAGGGCTGCGCTTATTGCTTCTATAAAGACGGAATATGTATATCTGTTGGCTGAATCATAGGTTATGTTGGTTGTGCCGGCTTCCATGACTTTAGCAGCAACTTCATCAAATGAAGTCGCCAGTTTAGGGTACATAGTTGTGATTGATTCAGAAAGATTAACAAGTTCAATACTGTTAATGTTAGAGGAATCAACTGTGACCTGGATATCAACGGGGTTGCCGTCTAACAGAATAGAGGCGGTATATACTCCGGGGCAGAATTTAGGAGCATCGGCATTATCAAGGGGTGTTTCAATATTAGAAGAAGCAGAAGCATTTACAGTGCTGCTCTTGTGTTTAGTAGTATTCCTGGAATCATCAGAACCATTGCTGCCAAGACGGATAACAGCGAATATAACAAAAGCTATTACAATAGCAGCGATAACCACTCCAATAAGGAACTTTTTAAATGGAATAACAACAATTTTAGTCTGACTCATCACAAAGAAACCTGCCCTTCATATTCATTATTACAAAATATATGGTATGGAGTGGGAGATTATGATTAAAATATAAAATGTGTTATACTATTAAAAATGTTTTAAGGGGAGTAACACATGTCATTACAATTAATTCTAGGCAGCTCTGGTGCGGGTAAATCGCACTATCTGTATACACATATAATTGATGAGTCAATGAAGAATCCTGACAGGAATTATATAGTTGTTGTGCCAGAACAGTACACTATGGCAATTCAGAAAAGACTGGTATCCATGCATCCAAGAAAAGGAATACTTAATATAGATGTTGTGAGTTTTGAAAGACTTGCATATAAGGTATTTGAGGAAGTTGGTGAGGACAATCTTGAAGTCCTTGACGATACAGGAAAGAATCTGATTATTAAAAGAGTTTTGGAGCAGAACAAGGACAGATTAAAATATTTTGGAAGTAATCTGTCTAATACAGGATTTGTGTCAGAGATGAAGTCTGTTATATCGGAGATGCTTCAGTATGATATCAAGCCGGATGTTATGCAGGATGCGGCAGGTGCAGCATACAGTGATTCAGAGGGAAGTGCAGCACTTCAGTATAAGCTTGATGATATAGTACTTGTATATAACGCATTTGCAGAGTACATAGACAAGAACTATATAACTAAAGAAGAAATACTGGATAAATTATGCAGCAAGGTTACAGAGTCAGAGAAAATAAAGAATTGCGAGATAGTATTTGACGGGTTCACAGGCTTTACTCCGGTTCAGTACAATTTACTGACAATTCTTTTATCAATGTGCCCGAAGATATATGTTTCTCTGACAATTGATGCATCTGAGCGTGAAAATTCAGTAAGAGGCAGGGAAGAACTTTTTTTCATGAGTAAGGACTGCGTATCAAAGCTTTATAAGATATGCGATGGTGAACATGTGAAAGTCCTTGAACCTGTGTATATTGCAGGAAAAGCAGTACCGGGAAAGAATGTAATTGTAAATGTTAATTCAAGATTTAAGAATTCAGAAGAACTGGATTTTCTGGAACAGAATCTTTTCAGAAACAATTCGGGAAGATTTAACCAGAAGACTGACAACATAGTTATATATGAGGGAGCTGTTGCCAAGGAAGAATTAACATTTGCAGCAGGAGAAATAATAAGACTTACAAGACTGTGTGGATACAGATATAACGAGATTGCGATAGTTACTGCGGACATGGATGGCTACGGTAAACTGGCGGCTAATATATTAAAGCAGAACGATATACCATATTTCTTAGATTACAAGCGCCATGTGACGGACAATCCATTCATTGCGGCAATTAACGGTGCACTTGGAATAATAGAGAATAATTACAGCTATGACAGCATATTAGGATTCCTAAGAACCGGAATGAGCGGAATGGAGCGCGAAGATATTGATCTGTTAGACAATTACTGTGTTGCAGTTGGAATCAGAGGCAGGGGAAAATGGCATGAACCATGGATAAGAAAGTTCAGGGGAACAGTCAATAATACTGACCTTGAGAAGCTTAATTCACTAAGAACAATGATAACGGATATGTTGGATCCATTGGAAGAAGTGCTTAAGTCAAAGGAATCTAATGTTGCAGATATGGTAAAGGCTCTTTACGAATTCCTTGTGCGTGAAGATATGGAGCAGAAGGTAAGTGTGCTTAATGACAGCGAGTACACTGGTGATGAATATGCGCAGTTATATAAGAAAGTTATAGAAGTATTAGATAAAATGTATGCCCTTCTTGGAAGCGAGAAGGTTGGTATTAAAGAATTTAACAAGATACTCGCGTCAGGATTTCAGGAGATTAAGATAGGACTTATTCCGCAGACCAATGACTGTGTTGTTATCGGAGATATAGAAAGAACCCGTCTAGACAATATCAAGGTCATGTTCTTTGTCGGAATCAATGACGGCAATGTACCTAAGAGGGCTGATTCAAGAAGCGTTCTGTCAGAAAGCGACAGGGAGTATCTTGAGGATAAGGGAATAGTTATGTCAGCTTCCGTGAGGGAGAAAGCATTTACACAGAGATTCTATCTGTATCTTATTATGACAAAGAGTGCGGAGAAGCTTTACATGTCATATGCGGTAAAAAACAGCGAGGGTGCGGCGCTGATGCCTTCATATATTATAAGAAGCATGAGAAAAATGTTTTCATATTGCCTTAAGTTATCTTACAAAGACACGGCACAGCAGAATTCATATGTGACAATACCGCGGGCGGCTAACAGCTTTGATAATACTGAAATTGCTGCAAATGTAGATGAGGATATTATTGATTCACTTACTGGCGGCAGGCTTGTCGGAAGCGTCACATCTTTTGAGAACTTTGCAGAGTGTCCATTGAGATATTACTTAAGGTATGGAGTTGATTTAAAGGAAAGGGAAGAATTCACATTTTCACCGGTAAACTTCGGCGTCGTACTGCATGCGGTTATCCGTGAGGTGTGCGACGAAATCAAGAAAAACGGTGAGTCGTACTATCTGATATCAGAGGAGAAGCGCCGCGAGATGGTAAAAAGAAGTGTCGCTGCAATTACTGACATATACCAGAACAGTATCCTTAAGGATTCAAGCCGTAATTCATTCATGATTAAGCGGATGGAAGACCTTGCAGACCGCACTGTATGGGCGATGGGTGAACAGTTAAAATGTGGTGATTTCGTGCCATTTGTATTCGAGCATAAGTTCAATATGGAAGTCGGGGACGGAGACAGAAAGCAGCTTATGAGCGGAACAATTGACCGCGTTGACATATGCGAAAACGGCACAGATGTATATGTAAGAATTATCGATTACAAGACAGGAAAGAAGGATTTCAACATAGTAAAGACCTACTACGGAATTGATATCCAGCTTATGGTCTACATGGAAGCGGCAATGAAGCTTGTGGCGAAGATGCGTCCGGGTAAAAATGTGATTCCTGCCGGAGTGTTCTACTATAACATAAGTGACCCGATTGTATCTGCGACAACAGAGAGTGCAGAAGAGATAGAGGATAAGATTAAGGGAGAACTGCGCCTTAAAGGAATGGTTAATTCGGATAAGGATATTGCCGAGAAGATGGACAATACCGAGGGTACATCACTTAATATTCCGGTTAGCAGAAAGGCTGACGGCGGATTTGACTCACGAAGAAGCAAGGTGATGAACACAGAGCAGTTTAACATGCTTGGAAGATTTGTTGATGCAAGGACGGTTGATACTGCGGACAGAATTGCAGGCGGTGATATAAGGAGAAGTCCTTATAAAGACGGACAGTTTTCAAGCTGTGACAGATGTCCTTATGGGGCAGTGTGCGGATTTTCTGTGGATTTGCCAGGCTGCAATTATAGAAAATTAAAGAAATTCGATGATGAAGTATTATGGAATAATATAAAGGAAGGGGTTGATGAGAATGGAAAGAAAATGGACACCGGCGCAGAAGAGCGCGATTAATACAAGAGACTGTAATGTGCTGGTTTCAGCAGCTGCCGGTTCAGGTAAGACCGCTGTTCTGGTAGAGCGAATTATTTCCATGATTACAGACCCTGACAAGAATATAGATATAGACAGGCTGGTTGTTGTTACATTTACAAAGGCGGCTGCAGCCCAGATGAAAGATAAGATAAGAAAAGCACTTGATTCAATGCTTGACGAGAATCCGGGGGATGTGAACCTTTTAAGACAGATAACACTGCTTAACAACGCACAGATAACAACGATAGACAGTTTCTGTCTATGGATAATCAGAAATCATTTTCCAGAGGTTAATCTGGACCCGGGGTTCAGGATAATGGACGAGGGTGAGAAGAAGCTTATTGAAAATGATGTGTTGGAAGATGTGCTTGAGGAATTCTATGTCGAAGCAGATGAAGAATTCTTTAATCTTGTTGACGCATTTGGCATGGGACGGGACGATTCAGGGCTTGTGAGCATTATAGATAAAATATACCGTTTTTCAAGAAGCAATCCGTGGATTGATGAGTGGTTTGACGAGTGCATGTTAGTTTATGATGATGAGACTTACGATAATCCTGCAATTAAGGAGCTGTATGATTCAATTAAAAATGCACTTTTCGATTACCGTGATAAATACAACAGATTAGTAGATATCTGTTCTGAGCCGGCAGGACCTGCAGCATATACAGGTGCTTTGCAGTCTGACCTGCTTGGAATTAATGAGATGATTAATTCACAGGATTTTGGAGAGCTTGGTAGAAGGATAAGAATATTTTCATTTGAAGCCCTGTCAAGAAAGAAGGATGCAGGAGCAGACCCGGATATTAAGGAATATGTTAAGGGGCAGCGAAAGTTGTTTAAAGATTACATAGGACGGCTTAATGATAAGATATTCTTGAAAGATGATGAGGGAATATTTGCAGACATGCAGGGGGCAGGCATCCAGATACGGACTTTACTTAAAGTGGCAAAGGTGTATGCCAAGCGTGTTTCAGAGGTGAAGCGAGAGAAGGGCATAATTGATTTTAATGACATGGAACATCTTGCTCTTTCAATACTTGTAAAGAAAGAAGATGGAAAGCTTGTATACACAGAGACTGCCGACAAGCTTGCGAACAGATTTGAAGAGATACTGATAGACGAGTATCAGGATTCTAATCAGCTGCAGGAGGTTATTCTTAATGCGGTGTCGAAGACAAGACTGTCCGGTGAGAATAACAATATATACATGGTTGGTGATGTAAAGCAGAGCATATACAAGTTCCGTCTTGCCTGCCCGGAGCTTTTCATAGAGAAGTACGATACATACGGCGAGACTGGCAATAATGTAAGAATTGAATTACAGAAGAATTTCCGAAGCCGGGAAAATGTGCTTGAGTGTGCCAATGATGTGTTCAGTCATATCATCAATAAGAATTTTTCAGGAATCGGGTATGACGAATCGGTAAGGCTTAATGCAGGATTTCCATATCCTGAATATAGTGACAGTAATTACGGTGATGAAGCCAACAAGAGTACAGACGTTATTCTTATATCTTCAGAGAATGAAGAAGAAGCTACGACAAGAGAGCTTGAGGCAGACAGGCTTGCAAAGCTGATTGAGGGAATAGTTTCTTCTGGCATAAATGTATATGATTCAGATGAGAATATATACAGACCGGCAGAATACAGGGATATTGTAATTCTTACAAGGTCAGTTACAGGCTGGGCGGATACATTTGCAGATGCCCTGATGGATAGGGGGATACCAGCATATACCGACTCGTCAACAGGATACTTCAGCGTGCGTGAGATACAGGTAATCTTAAGCATGCTTACGATAGTAGATAATCCGGTTCAGGAGATAAGCCTCGCGGCGGCAATGATGTCTTATTTTGGAGGATTTACGGCAGCGGAGCTTGGAATGGTGAGAAAGCTTGGCAGAGAGTATGTGGATAAGAATGTGCATAATAATCTGTATGAACATTTGAAAGCAGTTGCGTTACTTGACGGAGCAGATAAGATACAGGAGACGGATGTTAAGCAGCTGTCCGGCAAATGTGCATTATTTCTTGCAAAGCTCACAGAATACCGAGACAAGAGCAGTGTTGAGTCACTATATGATCTGTGTTGGGAGATGATATATGATTCAGGCTACTACGATTATGTGGGAACAATGCCTGCCGGAGCGCAGAGACAGGCTAACTTAAATGTCCTGCTGGAAAGAGCAGCGGGATATGGAAAGTCAAGTTATTCAGGTCTGTTTAATTTCTTAAGATATATTGAAAGACTTAAGAAGTTTGACGAAGATTTTGCAGAGGGGGCTGCCAGCCTTGACAATGAGAATCTTGTAAGAATTATGAGTATCCATAAGAGTAAAGGCCTTGAATTTCCTATTGTAATACTTGCAGGAGCGCATAAAAGCATTAACTTTATGGACGCAACAGCACCGGTGCTTGTAGACCAGAACTTAGGAATTGCAGTTGATTATGTTGACCTTGAAAGAAGAACGAAGACACCTACTATTATTAAAGGTGCTATGGCAAGAAGAATTGTAAGAGAGTCGATAGCAGAGGAAGAGAGACTTCTTTATGTAGCAATGACAAGAGCAAGGGAAAAACTGATAATCACTGGAGTTGTAAAAGATGCAGACAAGACACTTGATAAATACAGGGGAAGGGCTGAGCAACTTGCAGCAGATGGAATGTTGTCTTTCGCGGACAGTGAGAATATAAAGAACTATCTTGATATGATAATGCCAGTGTGTCTTATGGATTCAGATAAATTGAAAGGCAGCTTTAAAGTGATGGTTGATGCCGGAGAGGATTCTTGGGTTGATGCGACTGGAACTGGGGAGATGTCTGATGAGATTAAGGAAGCCGTGACAGATAAGGATGTGACTATTCAGTCAGAAGTATCAGCGGGATATCCTTCATTAGAAGAACTTCCAGAGTACGTTTCGGCAGATAATGCAATGGGCAGGATGAAGCTGACGGTTTCGCAGCTTAAGGCTATGCAGGCGGATGATGATTCAGAGGAAAATGCTTACATGGATGAATCTGTGAAGACAGCACTTAAAAAGGAAGAATGTGATGAGACAAACAGCATAATTCCAAAGTTCATAAGCGGTGAGGAAGTGCAGCTTGCTGCTAATGAGCGTGGTAGCGCATATCACAGGGTTATGGAATGTCTTGACTATTCAGTGAGTGTGAACCTTGATGGAGTTAAAGCTGATATTAACAGAATGTTAGAAACCGGAAAGATGAATGAATTACAGGTGAAAAGTGTCAATCCGTGGGATATATATACATTTGTACAATCAGATACAGGTAGGAGAGTTGCAAATGCAGTGAACTGTGGCAGTGTCAGAAGAGAACAGCCTTTTGTATTTGAGTACGAAGGACAGCTTATACAGGGTATAATCGACTTGTATTTTGAAGAGGACGGAGAATTTGTGCTTGTGGATTATAAGACAGACAGAGTTATGAAAGGCGAAGCGGGCGAAAAAGAACTTGTGAGACGATATGCAATCCAGCTTGATTATTATGCAAAAGCATTGACACAGCTTACCGGGAAAAAGGTCAAAGAAAAGATAATATATTCATTTGCTTTAGGAAAGGAATTAAGTGTATATTAAACCGTTGCATAATTAAGAATCATGTTATATAATAAAATGACATATGAGATTATATTGCCGATGCAGGCTGAATTAGGAGGATATAATGACAAGAACATACGCTGTTAAGTATAAGAGCAAGTCTAAAATGTTGACAACACCAGAGCTGGTTGCACAGACAGAGGAAGATATCAAGGCATTAGAGCTTGTAAAGGATGCTGTAATCAAAGAGGATGGACAGGTTGTTACTGTTGAGGTTGAGAATGAGGAAGATTTCGAACCAGTTATGGACAGAGTAGTCAACATTTTCAGAAGAATTGATGACAAGTCTGAGGTTTCATACAAGTTCGGTCTTAACCGTGAATAATTCGAAGACTATTGATTAGAGTAAGCCTGTGAAGCTAAGACTGCGTCACAGGCTTATATTATGTATATGCCAGAGCAGACATTAATTATTTGATAAGCTATGTATTATGTGATATAAAGGAGTAAAACAGTGAGTTTAGAAAGTGAAATCAAGAAAAGAAGGACATTTGCCATTATCTCTCACCCGGATGCTGGTAAGACAACATTAACAGAGAAGTTCCTGCTTTATGGAGGAGCTATTAACCTTGCAGGTTCTGTAAAGGGTAAGAAAACTGCAAAGCATGCAGTTTCCGACTGGATGGAGATTGAGAAGGAAAGAGGTATTTCGGTAACTTCTTCTGTTCTTCAGTTTAACTATGAAGGTTACTGTATTAATATCCTTGATACTCCGGGACATCAGGATTTCTCAGAGGATACTTACAGAACTCTTATGGCAGCAGATTCAGCAGTCATGGTTATTGATGCTTCTAAGGGTGTTGAGAAACAGACTATCAAGCTTTTCAAGGTATGTGTTATGAGACACATTCCTATATTTACATTTATCAATAAGATGGATAGAGAAGCTAATGATCCATTTGAGCTTCTTGATGAAATTGAGAGTGTACTTGGAATCTCTACATGCCCAATTAACTGGCCTATCGGATGCGGTAAGGAATTCAAGGGTGTGTATGACCGTAAAGAGAAAAATGTTTCTTTATTCAAGGCAGCCATGAATGGTCAGAAGGAAGTTGATACTGAGATTGTTGATGCGTCAGACGAGGCAGTTCTTAAGGACAGAATTGGTGATGCTTTCTATGACAAGCTTCAGGAAGATATTGAGCTGTTAGACGGAGCAAGTGCGGAGTTTGATCAGGAGATGGTAAGTGCAGGTGACCTTACACCTGTATTCTTTGGTTCAGCGCTTACTAACTTTGGTGTACAGACTTTCCTTGAGCATTTCTTATCAATGACAACTTCACCACTTCCAAGAAAGTCTGATCAGGGAATTATTGATCCATTTACTGAGGATTTCTCAGCATTTGTATTCAAGATTCAGGCTAACATGAATAAAGCACATAGAGACAGAATTGCTTTCATGAGAATATGTTCCGGTAAGTTTGAAGCCGGAATGGAAGCCAACCATGTTCAGGGTGGCAAGAAAATAAGACTCAGCCAGCCACAGCAGATGATGGCGGAGGAGAGACATATTGTAGATGAGGCATATGCAGGAGATATTATAGGTGTATTTGATCCGGGTATTTTCTCTATTGGTGATACTATATGCAAGTCTAATAAGAAATTTGCATTTGAGGGTATACCTACATTTGCACCAGAACATTTTGCAAGAGTAAGACAGCTCGATACTATGAAGAGAAAGCAGTTTATCAAGGGTATTAACCAGATTGCACAGGAAGGTGCGATTCAGATTTTCCAGGAGTTTAATACAGGAATGGAAGAGATTATCGTGGGAGTTGTCGGTGTTCTTCAGTTTGAGGTTCTTGAATACCGTCTTAAGAATGAATACGGTGTTGATATCAGACTTGAGCCGCTTCCATATGAGCATATCCGCTGGATTGAGAATCCTGAGGAAATTGATGTGAACAGAATTGTTGGTACATCAGATATGAAGAAGATTAAAGACCTTAAAGGCAATCCATTGCTTGTCTTTGCTAACAGCTGGTCTGTCAATATGGTACTTGAACGTAACGAGGGTCTTAAGCTGTCAGAGTTTGGAAGAAATTAGAATGAAACATGGCTGAAAATAAGGAACCGGGTGATTAGATGGAAAAAAACTACAGGAATGTTGCAAAAAAGATAACAGCTGTTGTACTTATGATGGTCATAATTATATGTACTCAGTTTGGATACACAGGTGCCATAAAGGCTAAAGCGGATGATGACATTATAGCGACAGGCTATGTTAACTATGATGTTACGGATTTAAGGATAAGAACTGCTCCGGTTAATGGAAGCATTATAACGAAGGT
>OJNN01000363.1_pt1 | contig 19828 bp, 20 predicted proteins | sample 1597851 | NCBI WGS metagenome assembly OJNN01 (sample SAMN01915222, study PRJEB22387) | human gut metagenome | isolation source: stool | host: Homo sapiens | place: USA | reverse complement strand
ACGTTTGTAATATTTATTATAAAGGAGTTTATTGCTGTGTCAATACTAATTACTTATAACTTCGCCCTGCGATTAAGTAACTCCCGGCAACACAGAGGAATGCCGTTGTGGTTATCTGCTATCCTGCGCCTGAACTGATTTATGACATAAGGCTTCTCAACACCAAGAGCGCCAAGCACCATAAGTTCTCCTGTGATTGCACCGCATGTCAAGCCGCACTTCATGCCACCGCCGAAATTGGAACTGAGCTTCGCCGCCATGTCACCGGTAATTCCAAGTTCTTCTGCATAAGCTCTCAGAATTGTCTGCGCACAGTTGCTCACCATTGGATTTTCATTTCTTATGCTCATTGCTTTTTCTATATGTTTGTTCATCTCATATTTCTCCGTTCCTGTTTATTGCCCTCATATCACGGGAAACTTCAGCTGCATCCCTATACTTTCCCTGTGCAGCATGCTCACGAGACTTCTCTAACTTTTCAAGAATTTCATTCTCTGTCATTTTTTCATATGGATTTTTACTTATCCTCTTTATTTCAAACGGAAAGCCATTTGCAGCCAGTGCCTGCGTTAAAAAAATACGAATTGCTGTTGTTGTATCCGTACCTAAATCTCTAAACAATTCATCTGATTTTACTTTTAATTCATCATCCACTCTAACTTGAATCGTACTTGCCATTTGCTCAACCTCCTAATCACTCAATTCTCTTTATAATATAACAAAAAAGCGCCGTATTGCTACGACGCTTTTGTCTTGCTCGGAAGATGGAGCAAGGGAACGCTATTCAATTATCTGTTGTACTTTTTCTTTCTGCTGACAACCGTTGTACCGATGGCTGCACCGCCGCTGACAAGCAGCAGAGAGAGCCACAAGGCAAGATTTAAATTATCACCGGTCTGGGGAGATTTTGAATCGTCCTTCAGCTTCACCGTTACGGTGTCGGCTTTTTTGATTTCCTTTGTGCCGACATTGTCGCTGAAATACTTGCCACAGCCTTCGCAGTACCAGTACTCGATATTGCCCTCGGTGGTCTTGGTCGCCGCCTTTGCCGGGAAGTGCTTTAAGTTGGTGTGGTTCTTCGGATCAAGCTCACCGTATTCCGCACCGCAGACCTCGCACTTTGCCTTGTCCATGCAGGTCGCTTTCCCGCCGGTATGCTCAGTCAGCTTCTTGCCGCAATAATCACACTTGTGGTCTTTGTTATCGTCTGCACACTCGCTGATTATATAATCGCAGATATCACATTTGTGGTTTTTGTTTGCATCGATGCAATTCTCCGTTTGCGTGCCTGCAGAGCATCCGTCAACGGTGCAGGTGCGGGTATGGGTGCCGTTTTCGTTGGACGTCCAAGCGCCCCAGTTGTGGTCCAGCGCATTGCCGGAGAAGAAGGCCGCCTCATCCGCCGTGCCCTCGGAGCTCAGACCGCAGACTGCGCAGGACTTGTAATAGACCGCCTTTTCGGTACAGGTTGCAGCAGACTTCAAATACTGCGCCTCTGCTTTTTCGGCAGTGAAGCTGTGTGCCGCCATCTCGCCGTATTCGCCGCCGCAGACCGTGCAGACAGCCTTGGCGGTGCAGGTCGCCGTGCCGCCGTGGCAATTCTCGGTTTCCGTATGGCTGGTGTCACGCTTACAGATTCGGGTGTGGGTCTTTTCATCGCTGTTCTGCGTCCAAGTGCTCCAGTCGTGCCCAAGCGGTTCGGAAGATCCGCCGCAAACCGTGCATGTCCTTCCGCTTGTGCAAGTCGCCGTTCCGCTCCATGTGTGTGCCTCCCAGTAATCCCATGTATTATTACACACCGTGCATGTAAGATCGCATCGGTGCCATTTATCATTTGCGTATTGACGAGTCACCCTTACCGTTTGTCTCTGGCCGCATTTAGTACATAACGCAATATTCGCCGCATATGCCGTCATAGGCATAACAGCCAGCATCACGCACAGTATGAGCACAACGCTCAAAATTTTCTTATTCATATAGTTTCCTCTCCTTTGCTGTCCTTTGACAGCTTAAAGTCATATTTCATTTCCAACATGGCGAACAGCTTATACATTACCTCGGTGGCAATTGCCTTGATATCCAGTGATTGAATAAAGGCAAGCACCTTTGCCTGCTCTGCTTCCGGTACCCGATACACCCGCATAGCCGCCGTCAAAAAGCGGTTGAGCTTGCGTTCCAATGGGAAATGAATATCACATTTTCTCGCCATATAGCTGCGCATCAATCCTGCTGTGCCGATTTCCATCTCGTAAAAGTCGCTCTCGGTATCATCAGGGAAATTTTCACCAAAAATCTGCTTCAGCTCTGCTGTGGTATGCAGGTAAATATATTCCGACGTGTCGGGCAGGGAATAGGCTTCAATGTAGATTTCCCGCAGGTTCTCGTTCTGCTCGGTCAGGGTCAGTTGGATCGCCGTTTCCACCGCATAGGCGTAAACCAGCGGCAGCTTGCTGTCTGCAATGCTTCTTGCCACGCCGAACTGTCCGCCGAACATTGTTTCGGTCAATTCCAGCAAAATTCTGTCTTTGGTAGGAAACAGATTCAAATAGCTTCCTCTTGCCACGCCCGCTTCGTCCACAATCTGACCGACAGAGGTGTTTTTATACCCCTGTTCCAGAAAGAGACGGACGCATACGGTCAGTATTTTCCTCTTTGTTTCACTGCTGTCTCTCCGCAAATATATCGCCTCTCTTTAAGCATCCTAGTACGCATACTAATAATATCATAACAAGTGCAAAAAGGCAAGTGGAATTTAAAACTCTACCTCCGTAAATTGTGACATTTCCGCAAACGCTGGCTTCTTCCATTACTCACGGAACTTTATGACTTCTTGAATACTGCCCGAAAAGGAAAAGCCGCCATCTGTTGACAGCGACTTTTCTTACTTAGTATTAACAGTATATAAGCACACTCGAAACGATTTCCATAGCAGCGCTACGGATGTTGTTCATCCTCTGCACCCACAGCATTTGATTTTCCTCTTTGAGGGCTTCCGTTATGCCCTCTTTTTCGGAAAGCTGCTTTACCAGCCGAGAAAACATTGCTTCTGCCTGCTGATGGGCTTTTGTGCAGTCAGTATTGCAAAACCTCTGCCTTGTGCTGTTCGAATAAAACTCCCGGCAGCACCGAAACATTCGTTCCGATCCAGACGTTATCTCCCACTGTGATAGGCAGGACAATCTCTAAATGTAACTTTTACTCCATCATCACATATACTACAGCTTATACTGCATGAAATTACCATTATGAACAAATCCGAAATCCGTATACAATTTAACACCCATGTCAGATGCCGTGATCTGTATCGTTCCACATCCATAATCCCTTGCATCATTTACAACACGGGATAACAGTTCCTTTGCAATGCCCTTTCTTCCATTACTTGCATCCTCCATTCCAGAATTCCTTTTTCCTCCAGGATAGGTAAACACGTTGTTCTTGTTACATTTATTCACTCTTCACCAGTTCATCTATCAGCTCTATAGCCTCCCTGATCATGCCGTCACAGTGCACTTTCTTGATTCCGCCATTTTGGGCATTTGCCTTTAACAGATCAGCACAATCGGTCATGCCGTTGTGGTTATCTGCTATCCTGCGCCTGAACTGATTTATCACGTATGGATTCTCAACGCCCAAAGCGCCAAGTACCATAAGTCCTCCTGTGATCGCACCGCAGGTTGAACCACATTTCATGCCACCACCGAAATTAGCACTGAGCTTTGCCGCCATATCTCCTGTTATTCCGAGCTCATCCGCGTAAGCCCGCAGAATGGTCTGCGCACAGTTATTGACCATCGGTGTCTCGTTTCTTATCTCCATAGCTTTTTCTACATGTTTGTTCATTATGACTTCCTCCAATCCATATACAAATAATCATTTGTTAACCATCAAAATTCCTTTTTATGTATCCCTTTGAGGAATTTCCCCATTACAACTCTATATAAAAAATGGCGGGGAGTCTCCCCGCCTAATTAGGTTGGACCTGGGTCTTACGACCAGCCCAGACAATGTGACATGTCACATTTATATCGTATGTTGATGATAACATAATTATGTTATTCATTCAATAAAAAGTGCAATTATTTTCAATAATAGTTATATCCTCACTCACTGATAATCTTCCTGCTGCACAGATACGTTATAAGGAAATATCCCCCATATATGATTACCACGATGGCAGCTGTGATTCCGATAGCACCTGCTATATCATACGCTCCCATAGTGTCAAGGATCTTCGTGCTGACCATCATTCCAAATACCGAATGGACTATGGCGAGAGCAAGTGGGAATACGAAGAATAGTCCCATCTGCGAGAAAAGGGCCTTGTTGATCATGTGCTGATCCACGCCAAGCTTTCTGAGCATCTTGTATCTCTCTATGTTGTCTGTGCTCTCTGAGAGCTCTTTGAGTGCGAGGATGGCTGCACCGGATATGAGGAATATGAGTCCGATATACATACCTATAAATGATGCGATAGCTCCAACTCCCACGCTGGCTGCCTTAATACTATCTTTAGTGTTTACTGTGATAAGTCCGCAGGTCACATCCTTATTCGATACCTTATTTATAATCGTATCGCTATCCTGTATGGCATCTATGTCCTGATCGGCATACTTTCCGATGAAATATTCCTTTGCAAACTGTGCACCTTCAACGGCTGAATCCGGCACGATAAACACGCCTGTATTGACCGGCTGTGTGGCAAGCTCTATATCTCCGTCTATACAGTATGAGATAACCGGCTTAAGCTTGTTGCCATATACCTCTATCTCTTTGCCCTCCTGAAGTCTCTCGTCACGAATCTTCACGAATATTCTATAATTTGCCAGGATGGCATATTCGTCATCGTCAAGCTGGAGCTCAGCATTGTCATAAAGCTTTGCAATCTTGTTGTAGTCGGACTGTGATATGATCTCCTCCGTTCCATCAAATCCAGACCAAGCGTTTACATCTATTCCAAGAGAATCAATCAGTGCCTCATCTCCCAGATAGTTTCTGATAGTAAGTGTAGGACATGTATACGTGTGTACGTCAACATAATCTGAAAAGTATGTTCCGAGATCTATATTATTTTCACTATATACGTCCTCTATGCTCTTTCCATCAGTAACTTCAAGTTTCTTCAAAAGATCATTTGTCTCGCTGTCATTACCCATCTCGTCTTCATCATAATAGATTGAATCACCGCTCTGGGTCTTTGATATACACACATCCGCTCTTGCATATTTCGCAATGCCCTCATTTAATGAATTCTTTACTGCAAGTGCTGATGAAAGCACACATATTGTCACAAAAAGCATAAGGCAGATTAATGATATTGAAAGTACATTTGTGTTGACACGGCTGCTCATCTGTCTCACGACAAATGAATTGAGTCCCTTGTAATACACATTCTTCATGGATGACACGATCCTGAAGAGCATTCCGGATACCGACCAGAAGAAGAGCACTGTTGCAATACATCCAGTCACGATCCACTTGTAGAGATCGTTCATGTACATGTCATTTATATCGGTAATTACCGCATGATAAGCATATCCAAGTGATACAACTGATATCAGGAACACGATAACTGATACCCATGGATTTTTGATCTTGACATTCTCAGATTTTCTTCCATTCTGGAAAAGGTCGATGAGCTTACATTTGCTGATGATAAATGTGTTGAAGATTATAACCACCACATATATGATTGCAAAATACAGACAGGTCTTGGCAAATGCGCTGCCAGAGAACACAAAGCTGTATGATGACATATCTGCATCGAACATGTTTGCAACAAGTACACTTGTTATCTGTGAAATTCCTATTCCGGCAAGAAGTCCTACCACAAGTGATACAAGTCCGATGATAAGTGTCTCTATGAAAAGCATTGTGGACACCTTGCGTTTTCCCATTCCAAGGATGAGGTACAGACCAAATTCCTTGTTACGCCTCTTCATCAGGAAACGGCTTGCATATATGATGAGGAATCCGAGCACAAATGCGATGAACACGCTGACGCCCGCGATTATCTTGCTCATGAGCTGCACGACCTGTCTTGTGTCAGCCGATATCCGGAGCATGGCGGTCTGCGTCTCTATGGCATTGAACACATAGAAGATTGCAACACCGAGTACCAAAGTGAAGAAATATATGGCATAGTCCTTTATACTCTTCTTCATATTTGATGCGGAAAGCTTAAAGAGCGTCATTCAGATCACCTCCAAGCAGTGTCACGACATCTATGATCTTATTGAAGAATTCTTTTCTGGTATCTCCGCCTCTTCTGAGCTCATGGAACACCTTGCCATCCTTGATGAAAAGGATCCTGCCTGCATAGCTGGCTGTAAATGAATCGTGTGTTACCATGAGTATCGTTGTCATGAGATCCTCATTCAGATGCTTAAATCTCTCAAGCAACAGCTTTGCCGACTTGGAATCGAGTGCTCCTGTAGGCTCATCTGCAAGCACAAGCTTTGGGTCAGTGATGATGGCTCTTGCAGATGCGACTCTCTGCTTCTGACCGCCCGACATCTGGTACGGATACTTCTTCAGAACACTCTCGATCTCAAGCTCCTTTGCAACAGCTCTGACCTTCGCATCTATCTGCTTTGCAGGAACATTCTGTATGGAAAGTGCCAGTGCGACATTCTCATACGCTGTGAGTGTGTCAAGAAGATTGAAATCCTGGAATATAAATCCAAGCTCCTCTCTTCTGAACTCGTTAAGCTTGTTGCCCTTGAGTGTTGTGATATCCTTGCCGCCCACATAGATGTGTCCGCTGCTAACCTTATCTATAGTTGAAACGCAGTTAAGCAGTGTCGTCTTACCGCTTCCGGATGCACCCATGATAGCGACGAACTCTCCTGCCTCCACATCGAATGATATTCCATCTATGGCCTTTGTCATATTGGATTTGTTTCCATAATATTTCTCAATGTTGTCAATCTTTAATATTGTTTCCATTGAAATGCCTCCTCAAATGTTTGTTTATTACTGCTCTCACCATTGAACATATTTGCAGTTTACACATTTTGAAAGCAATTGTCCTTTTTTCATTATTACCTAACATTACAATTCTGTAACCTTGGGGACGCTCACCCGATCCGGTATCCCACTATCGAAAAACGCAATTTTTATATCATCCAATCTTGTATATATCATTATGTCCAAATACTATACTCACATCTGTGTATTCATCCACCTTTGACGTTATATTCAGCTTATGTCCCAGCTGCCTGCACAGATTGTCTATTATATAAAGACCCATACCTGTGGATTTCGCATGTTTCCGGCCATTTTCCCCGGTAAATGATTTCTTGCACACAAGTGGAATATCAGACTGTGGTATACCTATTCCATTGTCCTTTATGTGCAGAGCCTTGCCGTCACCCACTGCTTCAGCCCAGATCTCTATAGTCTTTTCCTGTCCCCGGTCTATATACTTGATGCTGTTGCTCACGATCTGATTTACCATAAACTCAAGCCACTTTGAATCCGTCACAACACATTCATCCACATCATGAACATTCAGCGATATATCACCATCAAGCAGCATATCCTTGTTCTTCAACGCCACTCTTCCGATGACACTCTTAAGATTTGTCTCAGCAAATCTGTAATCCGCCGCAGCATGCTCCGCCCTCACATAGTAGAGTACCTGATCCGCATACGCGTCGAGCCTTGCGACCTGTTCCTCGTATTTTCTCGGGATCACATCCCTGTTGTTGTGGCACATGAGCACCAGACTGGCTATCGGAAGCTTGATCTCGTGAACCCAGATCTCTATAAAGTCCTTGAAATCCTCCACGCTGTCCCTGTACTTTCTCACATTCTCAGTCATGGACTTGTTGATGTCGTACATAGCTGAATACACCAGCTTGCCCTCGTAGAAGTCAGGCTCGTCCAAAGTGTCAAGTATGAGATACTTCTGATCCAGTTCATCCAGATGGTCAACCAGACTGTTGTAGAACCTATATTTCCTCAGATAATCGTAGGCGATAACCGAGACGACAAATATCACAGCCACGATAACGAACATAATCCTCATCTGTAACTGTGAGTGAAATGCCATCATGAGCATATATGTGAATATCACAAATCCCGCATATCCCGCAATTATTCCAAGTTTGTCCTTTATATACTTGCCAAATTTCATTTTGCCAAATTACTCCAATCTTTTGTCGCTGTAAATGATATATAATCCAACTTACCTGTCATACAAGTCGGTATCCCTGCTTCTTCCTGGTCTCTATGGCATCATCATATCCAAGATCTGCCAGTTTTCCTCTGAGCCTGCTGATGTTCACCGTGAGTGCATTGTCATTTACAAATTCATCATTGTCCCAAAGGTCTGTCATAATCTCATCCCTGGACACTATCTTCTCACGGTTAGATAAAAGGAGCTGGAAAATGATCATCTCATTCTTGGTAAGCACCATCTCATGATCTCCCTTGCTGATGGTTCCCTTGCTGAAATTCACCTCGGCATCCCTGTATGATGCCGTGTTCTGGCTACCCTCCATGCGCTTAAGCACCGCCGCTATCCTGAGCAGGAGTATCGTCGGATTGTACGGCTTGGTGATATAGTCATCCGCACCATAGCTCATGGATATGACCTCATCCATCTCGGAAGTCCTGCTTGTAACCATGATGATCGGCACATCAGATTCCTTTCGTATCTCCTTCACAAGGTTTCTGCCGTTTATCCCCGGAATATTGATATCCATGAGCACCAGATTTGGTGCCGCTTTCAATATATCGTCCTTTGTATTGTCAAAGCTCTTAAGACTCTCAGCCTCATAGCCCTCATTCTCAAGTATCTGCACAAGCTCCTCACAGATGCTCTCGTCATCTTCTACAACAAATATCTTTTTCATCTTTATTTCTCCATTTTCTATTTTCCGATTTTAAGTGGCATGTCCACAAGCATCCTCGCCCTGTTGTAGACATTTAACTTTGAACCACTGGAATCCACATCACAGCTCACTATCATGCCCTGCGGCAGCTTCTTCTGAAGTGACGGATAAAGTCCTCTTCCGCAGGTGTGATTCGGCATACAGCCAAATGGCTGGACAGCCAGAACCTTACGGCAGTCGTGGAGGATATGTCCTGTTATCTCTGCGCCTATGAGCCAGCCGTCACCGGTCTTATATCCCCAGCTCACATATCCTTCCGCCTCACGTTTCATCGTGAAAAAATCCTCCATTGTGTAGAAACCGTATTTTCTAAGCGCATCTATCATGGATTTCTGGATACTTCCAAAGAACTTAAGTCCCACCTTATACAGCAGTGATTCAAATGTCATATCTTCTGTGAGGTGTGAATCCATATAATACATGGCATACCAGGAAAGACCGTTAGTGTGGCTCTCACATCCATTATTCTCAAGGAACTTTATCATATCCCAGTTTCCAAGATGGCAGTATTTTATATATAGTTCTCCAACGATTCCCACACGCTGCTTTCTCTTGTCACTAAGCTTTATCTTTGCAAAGCTTCTGGCAATCCTCTCAAAGTTTCTTTTCATATGTCCTATCGTTAAGTGTCTGCCCTGCTTTAGATCCTCTGCCAAAGTTCTGACCCATTTCTCCCACAGTCGCTGTGCCTGCCCACACTTCACCTCATTTGGCCTTGTCTGGTTGAGCAGCAGCATGAGAATGTCCCCATAGAAAAGACCAAACAATGCCCGCCATACCATATACGGATGCAGCTTCATCTGACAGTCCTTCTCAAGCCCCTTGACATTTAACGAAAGTATCTTTGTCTGGTTAAATCCGGCATTTATCACAGCCTGTCTTAGCACATGAAGATAATTTGCTCCTCTACAGGCATCCCCCGCCGTCGGCATGAGCAGCCGCACCTTGCTCACATCATATTTCCCGGACTGTAATGCATCTATCATCTGTCCGGCATTTAACACTATCGGATAACACATGTCATTATTCACATACCTTAATCCCACATCTGTGATGCCATCCTCATTTTCCAGTATGACCGGATGATAATCCTTTGAATAAAACGCATATTTGATAAGCGGAAAATGCGCATCCAGCATGGCGGGTATCAACAATATATACTTTTCATTCCATGAATCTTCGTTGATCTTATACATCTAATTCTCCCAAAACCTAACACAGCTCAAAAATATTGAGCACCCAATATAGAGCAGTATAACACAAAGAGTCCTAAAACGACCTTATTAATTCTTGCACAATAAAAAGCACCAATGCTTTATATGTCATTGGTGCCTTGCAGCTCTGCATTCTTTTTATACTACCACATTATCTTTTACCAGCTCCATGCTTAAATCCTCTTTCAAATTCTCTCCCAGCCTGAATACTGGCAGGTAATCAATTGCCATTTGAACCTGAAACTCATTTAATTCAATTTCTACATTATGAATCCGTCCGCTTTGAGGAAGGCGCACATGTATGACAGCATAATGTCTGTATTCTTCTGAAGAATATATGCCATCTTCATACTTTTTTAAACGAACTACTTTCCTCGATATTCCTTCCACCAGCCGATAATCTACAGCATACACCTTCTTTTCTGTATATGCATGTATATGCGTCGTTCCAAACGCGAGTCCATTCTTTTTATAAACAACGAATCTGGCATTAGCATATGACTTTTCTAATGCATCATAATCAATATCTCTCTTTAACCATTTTCTGACTGGTGCACCAATATACAAGGAAAAATTAAAATAAAACAGTATACCAAATAATAATATTCCTGTAATTCCGAGGAAAAGTTTCTGCATCATCAAACAGACCGATCCAAACATAAGAAACGCCATAAAAAGCATCCAGATAACATACTCTCTTCTTCGGAATCTTAATAATAGATCTTTTTTCATATCTGGATACATGGCTTTCTCAAATGAATATTTGTTTTTATATGTAATATAGTTATGCTGCCACTCAGCAGTTTGGAAATAATTACCACTGATTATATCTTCATTTTTATCTACAGAACTTCTATCTGCACTTTTTTCTTTGTGATAAGCATATATAAAATATGCTATCATTGCCGGGCATACCGTACATGCACATATTTTTCCTGGCATGTCTCCTCGTACAAAAAAGAAGAAAAGTCCTATTGCAACAATAACCAATATATATACCACCAATAATAATGGTGTCATCTCCGGAACTTTACGTTGATTATCTTTCATATCTATTGATCTCCCCTAATTCCTCATACATCTTTATTCTGTTCCTTAAAGCAGTGATTCATCGCCCATTCGAAATGCTACTCAAATCTTCGTGGTACAAAAACTTGCATTTGAAAGCTCTCTTGGATGTGCAAGTGTCAGGTACGTGTGATCTCCGTCTTATTATACATTATAAATCTATACGTCACAGCTTATATTGCATAAAGTTGCCATTATGAGTAAATCCATAAGCTGTATATAATTTCACTCCCATATCAGATGCCGTGATCTGAACCGTACCACAGCCATAATTCTTTGCCTCTTCGACAACTCTGTGCAGTAGTTCTTTTGCAATACCCTTACGCCTGTATGCTGGATTTGTGAACATGCTGGACAGGAGTCCCATCTTCCCACTTGGGCATCCAAAGTATGGCGGCTTTTCTACAAATGACATTCCACTTGTACCTATGATTTTCCCTTCATCTTCAGCAATCCATGATACAAATGTTCCATCCTTCATGTGACGCATATAATAATCACGGAGTGCCGGTCTTAAATCAATATCCTCCTTGGCGCCTTCTTCCCGTAACTGATTTATTCTCATTTCGATGAATATATCCAGATCTTTTTCTGTCAATTTTCTGTATTGTATTCCCATCCCATACCTCCTAAAAAATTAGATATTTATCTACAATGTCAGCAAATTCATGACCAGCTTGACCATTATATCTTTTTCTTCCGGATTTGACTCTGCGATCATGAGCGTGATTGCTACAAGCGCACCATCACTGATTCGTTTTTCCTCATCCGTATACAGATTTACAGCTCTGAGCACATCTGCCTCCTCGACATCCAATGTGCATGCCAGCATTTTTGTCTGGGTATCAACGGTTTTCTGCAGAGCCGCAAGACGCTTTTCATTGATTGCGTATCCCTGAATGATATACTGTTTCAGGGTTCTGTTAGCCCACCTTCTAAATGCAATACTACGTTTAGAGTTCACACGATATCCAACAGAAAGAATCATATCCAGATTATATATCTTTGGTTTTCTTCCTCCAGTACTTTTGTCGGAAAATCCGACAGAAGTTTCATCCAGCTCTCCAGAAGATAAAATATTAGAAATGTGCTCACTTATCGTAGCATGTTTTACTTCAAATAACTCTTCCATCTGTTTCTGTGTCAACCAAACCGTCTCCTGTTCAGGACTTATCTAAACTTCAACATTTACATCTCCATCTGAAAATAATACGATCTCATTCTCCATTCATAACCCTCTCATTTCAAAACCACACTCACTGTCACCCACATATTTTCACTATATACTATTTCTCATTATATCTTAACAAATCCATTTAAGCTATAACCTCATAATATAAAATGAACCCGCCAGCCCTGTAGTAGTTGCTGACGGATTCGTTCTTTTCTAATATTCTCATTTCCACACATCTTCAATCCCGGAAATGCAGGTGTTAGGTACATGCGAACCTATCAGGCATAGACAGACGCCCCATAGTTCTTTATCTGCCTCCTGCATTGTTAATTGCATTTGCCGAGCTATCAGTTTATATCAGGAGCAATAAACCTGCAAACATAACAACTCCTATAACATTTGCTTTTGCCGGCAGCTTTGTAGGCATAATGACAATTGCCAGTGGCAGCAGATTGAATATGCACGCCCATGCCGGAAGTGATGTTGTTCCTGTCACAACTGCGATCAGAAAGCTGACAGCAAATACCAGCATTCCTGCATATCCCAGATACATAGTGTAGCATGTTGTCTTGAAGAAATCCCACACCGCACACAATGCCTCCTCTGTCAGATTTAATTTTACAAAAAACCATTCCACAAGACAGCAGAACAGATGATGCAGTGCCATATTGATAAACATAACAAGAGTTGCAACAAACATTATCATATAATACGTTTCAGAAAACTGGCGCATCCAGTCACACAGGGCCAGATATCCGAAAATCTCAAGTGTCATGGCAACTACGCCGAGCGCCATGGCAAACGACAGATTTTTAAGCGGCATCCCATTAAATGCAGCACTTGTTTTTTTGTAATCTTTAAAACTGGCAAGATCCACTTTACCGTTTGGTGCATATGTCAGTAAACAATCAGAGATTCCACAGAACACATGACCAACCAGTGCCATGATCATAAATATTTTCCATTGTAACATTGTTATTATTCCCCTTTGCTATCTATTTTTTTATATCCCATCGTTTTTCAATCGATCAATCATTTCCTAGGATTTCCCTCTCTAAGATATGTCTGTCCTAGGTGTTAGTCATCTCTAACTAGACTACCATATTTTTTTCCCAAAGTAAATAATTGCAAATAAATAACTGTTCATAAAAAAACAGATGACTGAATTTTCAGCCACCTGTCAGATATTATCTACTTCTCAGATTAATATTGATTACCAAACATATATTCGATTCACATTATCCTTTTTTCCTTTGGATAATGCTGTGCTAGCTTATTCACCTACTGTCAATTTTTCCGAAAATCTCATACAATATCAGATCTCTCATGCGTTCCATCGTCTCTTCATAGACAGCCTGGTGAAGGATATCTCTTCCCTCCGCAGCAAGCACATATATCTTGATAAGATTTGCCACAAGTGGAATGTTCACATCTGGGCGGACGCCCTCCATAATCTGAAAAAAACGCTTTCCGATACCTGTCTCTTTTCCCAGATCAGGTCTTGCCTGCTCCGGAAGCATCTCAAGTAGTCTCTGTTCATCCTCCGGTGTCAGACTTGGGAATACACTGTATCTGTCATCTATCATCATCTTCAGATACGTCCTCGCCTCAGCAGGTCCAGCCTTTTCTTTTCCATTAAGTGCAAGCTGCAAATATTCCGGAATCTTTCTCCGCCTGTATGCCATCACTTCATACACATACTGCTCCTTTGACTCAAAGAAATTGTAAAATGTACTTACACCGATTCCTGCAGCCTCTGTAATTTTGGCAACCGACATATGTGTCATCCCATATTCCTTCAGCAGATCAAATCCCGCATCCAGCATTTTTTCTCTGTACTCTGTCCGCTCTTCCTCTGTAAATACACGTTTTGCCATGTGGACCCCCTTAAGGTAAAATTCTACTCATTTCTATTATTTTCCTTCAAAGCCTCCACCATGTCAATCCTTGATATTTTTCTTTTCTGAAGAAACAGTGACAACTCATAAGTGATCCATGTAAGTACAAATCCAAGGACAATAGCTTTTACAGTCAGGACAGGAGCCAGGAGCATTCCATAATTTTCTATGGTGTCTGAATATCCAACCTTTACAAATGCATAAGCTGCCGGAATTCCTATCAGAAAACCTATGCACACTAGAATATGATTGACATTGAGCACCCTGTTTACTATCTCTTTTCTGCTAAACCCAAGAACCTTCATGACTGATATATTGGTCCCGGTCTCGGACACGATCATATTTATGACCAGATACAGGATAAATACTCCAAGCACTATTCCAAGTATCTCTATGCCGATAATGATAGCCTTCATCGGTCCCATCAGGTTTTCCATTGTATCCGCAGATACTTTCATACTCGTCTCGCTGGCCACCAGATTCTTGTCGAGATCCAGCTTTTTATCACTTATGATACAGTTATAGGTCCCCGGATCAACACCTGCAAGTTTTGTTGCATTATCCCTGGAGGTGTACAGATAGCAATGGGTATTGTCCGTCACCACGCCGCTTATCTTAACCCTGTGCTCCTTTAGATCTGCAATATTGTAAAATGTCAGCTCATCCCCGGAATTTACCCCATAAGTTTCAGCAGCCGCACTTGTGAGATAACATTTGTCCAGATCAAGTTTTTCGCCTGTATCCGTCTTATCTATAAAATACTTAGATCCTTCATCTATCCCCTGTGTAGACAGCTGAACAGTATTTCCCTCAATCTCATAATAATTCTGGAACAATGCCTCGCCTTTATCCGGAGATCCATTTCCAAGAGTTTTTAATCTGTAAAGATATTCATATTTAACCGAGCTTGTGAGCCCGTCATGCATAAGACTGTCGAGACTGTCTCTCATGATAAATCCGGCAAGAATGCAGAAGGCCGCCACACATACACCGATGATCGTAACCACACTTCTGCCCGGGTGCCCTATGACACTTCTCACTCTCATCTTAAGCTGCGTTTTTGCATGACTGTTTCTCATTATACGGATTGTCCTGCTGTCCCTGCCTGTATTTCTGAGAAGGTCAACCGCAGACTTCCTGAGCAGCTTTGCAGCCTGCAGGGCTATCGCCAGGCAATATGCAAAAGATGGCAGAATAAGCGCAGCCAGTATGGACGCTGTATCATACCGCACTGTATAATCAATCGTCTCAAAATCGTATGCTATATAGAAATATGTTATAGCCTTCGTGACCGGGATGGATGCTATCGTTCCAACCACACTTCCCACAATTCCCGGAATCAGACCGAATCGCATATAATGTCCTATGATCTGCTTTCTGGAAAATCCGAGGGAAATGAATGTGCCAAGAAGATACTGTTCATTTCTGATATTTCTCCCTAGCACCATCACGATAAGTGCCAGTACTATTATGAACATAACTGGCGCATACATAGTAGCAATTTTTGATACCTCGTCACCCTCATTTACAGGCATTGATATTCTCGTATTCGTGGTTGCCGCCAGATAACTTGCTATGACATACTCGTCATTCAGCTTTTCCCTGACTTCCTTCTCATTATCCCTGTTGTATTTTATCGAATAATATCCAGTCTCATCAGCTGATATCTTCTCATAATCATCATGTGTCACAACCATGACCGCAAATTTTGATTTTTCAACGTACCCCGACTGCTTTTCAAGCATATATATGTAATCTGCCTTTGTCGCAAATGCTGATACCTTATATGAATAATCGCCGAGACTTACCTCATCGCCAACTTTAATTCCATGGAGATCTGCAAAATTCTGGGTTATGAGAGCCTCACCATTTTCAGGCATGCTGCCGTCCCGGACATTGCACAGATTGAGTTTTTCCGGCATATCAAATACCCTAACCGTGAGTCCGTCCACGTCTCCGCCACTAAACTTCATATCTTTATATCTGCTATATTCCATGATAACATCATAATCACTTTCAAGAGTCTTCATGTCGTCCTCTGATATCGGATTATACGTTACAAATTCAGCGTCCTCAGTCTTATACTTCGCCACAAAATCATTTATAACCTTCTTCATGTTGTGTCCTGTCGATAACGGTGCAATAATAAGTATCGATATGAGCACAGTAAGAATGGTGCTTATTATATAGAAGGATATATTTTTCTTTACGCTGCGCACAGCTCTTTTGTTGATCGTCATATTACAGCTCCATCTCCTCTACACTTTGTTTATTTTCATTTCTTACATTTGCCACTGCCTTGCCGTCCTTGATCCTTATAACACGATCCGCCATTCTTGCAATATTCTCATTGTGCGTAATTATCACAATTGTTGTTCCGTATGTATCGTTCATCGCCTGAATTCTTCGCAGCACATCCCGTGATGACTTTGAATCCAGCGCACCCGTTAGCTCATCACACAGAAGAAGATCCGGTTTCTTCACCATCGCCCTTGCGATAGCCACCCTCTGCTGCTGTCCACCGGAAAGCTCCTTTGGAAAATGCTTTTCATATTTTACAAGTCCCAATTCCTCCATGAGTTCATCTACTGGTAATGGCTCTTTTACAAGCTCAGCCGTCATCTCGATATTCTCTCTGGCTGTAAGGTCAGGTGTGAGGTTATATGACTGGAATATAAATCCAAGTCTGTCTCTCCTGTAAAGTTCAAGTTCTTTGGCAGATATCTTTTCCAGATCCACCCCATCCACCATAAGGGATCCTTCCGTGGCCTTATCAAGTCCTCCAAGAATATTTAAAAGTGTACTCTTACCGCTTCCACTAGGTCCCAGGATTACTACTACCTCCCCTTTTTCCATACTGAAATCCGTGTGGTCCAGGGCATATACTGTTGCCTCTCCCTTTCCGTATTTCTTTACAAGGTTTTTTCCTTCAATATACATTCTGCATCCTCCATACTTTATGTGAATATTTTTTATATTTCATTCGCACATATGTTAGTCTATGCTAACCAGGATGTCAATAGTATTTGCGAATATTTTTTATATTTTATTCGCATATAATCTTCACTACGTTAAAAATATCAGATTATGAGAATACCTCTCTTCAAAATTCTCATGTTATCATGTCAATTTATCGTGTCAATCGCCAAGTCTTGTACAACCACCGATTCCAACTCGCACTTTGCAAAAAAAACAGGCTTACGTCGAGTAAACCTGCTTTAACCTTGCCATATAATCTTTTTCTTCTATCTGGCGGAGCGCCTTGACACACGCAGTGCCCATGTCGCCATCATCTGCATATTTCAATTCAATTGCTATACCTATACGTGATTATAGTATAGCGGATTGACTTTCAAAAAACAACAGCATTGGCTGCAATAATAAGCAGTACCGAAAGCAGCACAAATCCAAATCCGAGTGCTCCGATGATTCTGACACCACACTTCTTGAGTGGCATGAGAACTACCAGTGAACCTATAGGATTCAGGACAACACACCACTTGGGAACAGGAAGTGCCCCGGTAAGGATTGCTGCTATCACTATAATCGCAATGCCGAACCAGAGCATTACGCCTGCCAGGTACATTGGCGGATTAAAAATCGGATCTATGACTTTGATAACCTCATTGCTTTCATCGTCAGACATTTTCCTGCAAAGTTTCTGGTACAGGAGCGGTTTCAGACAGAACACAACATGACTCATAAGACCTGTATAACATCCAAGCAATGTTACGATCTTAAGAATACATGCAAGCGTTGTATTCTCTTTTGATATCATATCAGCAAGAAGCCACATGACTATATATCCTCCCGGCTGTCCTAGGAATGAAAGCCAGAACGACACCTTAAATCTCTTTGAGGTCGCATCTGCCCACCAAGGACAAACTCCGGCAAGACTAATATTTTCACTTTGATTTGGCATGACAAGCGGTACATCCGCAAAAGCTGCCAGAAATCCACTTATTATTCCAAATATTCCCCATGCAACATAACTATTCATGATTTTATCCTCCTTAACTGAACACCAGCCATGCAAAATTTGCCTTAGGCAAATGGCTGGCGCTACATGTTTAATAACCGCTCTAGCGATTGCAACTCTCTGCTGCTGACAGCCCGACAATTCATTTGGAAATCTGTCCTTATACTTTTCAATATCCACAGCCTTCATAACTTCATCCAGCTCTAGCCGCGTCTTCTATATTCGAGCGGTGTACAACCGCAATATCTTTTAAATATCACACCAAATTTGCTCTGACTCTCATAACCGACAGCCAGTGCTATATCAGCAATCGAAGTATCGCTGTTTTTTAGCAGCTTTGCCGCCTTCTGCATTCTTTGGTTCTGTATGTATCTTTTCACCGTATCTCCATACATGATCTCAAAATATTTGTTGATTGATACAGAGCTCAGATCATACATTTTCTCCAGCTCATTCATAGTTATCTCACGGCTGTGGTCCTGCCTTACCATATCGTGAATCTCCTGCGCTATACGCCTCTGCCCCTTCGTCAGGTAAAATTGTTTGTCAAATATATCTATGTCATCTGTTCTTATAAGGTCAAGCACATTCAGCATATTTACCAGATACGAATATCTGTCCTTATCCGCCGAACTAATGATATCCCGAAGATCGTCAAATGCATGTCTAAGCCTTTCATGACACTGTCCAATATAATACTGATCATTTCTCTCATAGGCTTTTCTCAGTGTATCCATATCAATCCCGGCTCTTCTAAGAAATCTCTCATCCTCCGAACTGATGCTGTCCATGCTGATGGATATCTCAATTCCACCGTATAACTCATCATAGAAATTGAATTTCTTACCAGTCTCCTGCCGCCACTCTATACAAAGAGTACCCGGACGCATATAGGCGTACCTGCCACTGTCAATATTTATCTCCGCACTACCCCTGTTGCAATAATGAATAACCATCGTATTGTCCAGTGCTTTTGCCTCGGAATGTCCCGGGATGTCATCCAATCCGCCCATGTAATATTCCATTATTTCAATCCCCTGCATAGGACTTAAAAAACTCATATACTGCCCATTTTCTCCCATTTTCAAACGGACAACTTCACCTTCCAGGTCTGACACGCTAAACTGAATTTTATCAAGGAAATATGACAGCATCTCCGTCGGAATTCTCCCAACAACATTCCTTATATAAGAACTTTTCTCCATCAATTTCTGTACCCTGACATCCATACACACTCCCTTCTTTACCATTGAACTCCAGCTATACAGATTTGCCTCCGTTGTATGATCGCATCGCTTCGCAATGCGATAGGTCGTCGATGCCATTTTAAGATGTGGCTTCGCCACATAGGCATCTCCTCGGCAAATGGCCGGAGCTGCATGTCATGTTTTCATAGAAAACCAGACACATCACTTTCAATAATATTTTGTTATAAAACGCTAATCTCTGTTCGTCTCTGCTAACCATGTTATAACATATAAAATAAAAAATCTATTCCAAATACACGTTTTTGTTCCATTTCTAAAACAAAACAGGTGATATACAAAAGACCAGCCGTTATATCCGTTTCTGTCCAATGTATATCACCTGTTTTT
>OJNN01000333.1_pt1 | contig 20472 bp, 19 predicted proteins | sample 1597851 | NCBI WGS metagenome assembly OJNN01 (sample SAMN01915222, study PRJEB22387) | human gut metagenome | isolation source: stool | host: Homo sapiens | place: USA | reverse complement strand
AAGGGGCAATTGCCCCTTGACCCCTCCGCGCGATTGAGTTGGTCGCGCTTTCATGCTCCTTCCGCGTGCAGCTTTTGGTGCTTCGCCTAAGCCCTTGTTTGCGCCCCAAACTTTCCATGAAGAAGCTAAAAAACGCGCCGCCGGAGCGACGCGCTTTTTGTTAGGGCTTGATGATGTTCTCGTAAGTGCCCGCGGGCATGGTGTTCAGCGCGGACTGGCTGCCGGCGGTGCTCATGCAGCCGTTATCCAGCAGCGCCTGATACATCGGCGCGAACGCCACGATATCTTCCACCTTGAGCTGCTTCAGCTCGTGCATCCACTGCAGGCGGCGGAACGGGTCATCCCCGTTGACGACATCGGTAATCACCGACAGCGCGCCGGTCAGCTCGCCCGAAGAGAGCGCGTAGTAGCTGTAAGAGGAGAGGATGTAGCCATCCAGCGCCTCCTGATCCAGCGACATTTGCAGCTGCTGGAGCAGCATCGGCACATAGTTGTAAACCGTAAAGGTCTGCGCCACGTTCGGGTCGCGGTAGCTGATGATGTACATGCCGTCTTCATCCGCGCCGTGGAACACGCCGTACGCGCCGTACTGGTCGCGCAGGAGCGGATAAAGCAGACCATCGCTGACGAGGCTGCACATGGCGTCCATCGCGCCGGAGTAGCCGCCTTCAACGCCCATCTGCTCAAAGGTGGCGTACACCAGGTTGAAGTTCACCGTGCTGTTGATGACGATGCCCTCGGCGCTTGCCGGAACGGGCAGGTCATACGTCTGCGGCACGACTTCCGCCATCGGCAGGGAAGCGAGGAAGCTGTCTGCCGCCGCGCGGTTGTTCTCGATGGAGGCGGCGTTGCCTGCAAAGCCGATTACCGCGTTCGCGCCGTTGTGCAGCAGCGCCTGAATGCGCTTCATCTTGGCGGCGAACGCCTCCGGGTCGCTCTCCAGCAGCGCCTGCGCGTCAGACAGGAAGTGGTAGTAATCAACGCCCGTGGCGTAGGTGTAGAGGTTGAAGCCCACGTCCGACTGGGACACGGCGCGGTACAGCTGCGTCATGTAGATTTCCTGCTCATAGGACTGCTTCATCGTCTGGCGGAACAGCGCGATATTGGAGGCAATCAGCGCCGTGTCGGTGAACTCGCTCTCGAAAAGCAGCTCGTTGAGCAGCGCGTAGCTGGCAGCCATATCGGCGTCCGTCGCCTTCCAGCTGGCGCGGATGTAGGGGCGGAAGCCCTGCGCGTCGTCCGTGTTCAGCACGGCCAGCTTCACCGCGCCGTCGTAGAGGTAGCGGCTCTGAAGCGCGTAAACATCCGCCGAGGAATGCTCCGTGGTGTCCAGCGAGCCAATCAGGTTGAGGTACAGGTTCAGCCAGTGGATGTCCTCCTGCGGAATCGCGGCGGCGTCCAGCAGGATGTACGTCTGCCCGATGCCGTCCACGTCCGCCGTCACGTCAATGCGGCGGATGCCGCTTGCGTCGGTCACGTCGGTGTAGTCGTAGGTGCGGATTTCTTCGGGCAGGTTATCCACCGTGACCGCCTGAAGCTGCGCCACGAGTTCGGACGTATCATCCATGCTGCCGCTGGCCAGCGCGGCGGTGTCCGCCACAAGCTGGTCGATTTCCTCGGCGGACATGGCGGCCTTGGTTTCCGCCAGCTTCGCCGCCAAATCGGCTTCAATTGCTTCCTGCTGCCCCGGCGCGGGGACGGTCGTCACGGTGATGACGCGCTGATTGTCCTCCGTCAGGTACTTCTTGGCAACTTCGGCGTACTTGCCTTCCGTCTGGTACTTCTCGAAGTTGTCCATGTTCGCGATTGACTTTTCGTAGGCGTGCACATCGCCGGTGGTCGCCCAGCAGTAGGCGATGTTCTGCGCCATGTTCACGCCGAGGTCGCTTTCTTCGGACATCAGCGCGGTTTCCATCGTCAGAGAAGAAGCGATTGCGTCCAGTATGTCCTGTGAAACGCCGTTTTCGGCAAATTCCAGCACGGAGGCGTAGATGCACTCGCGCAGCGTCTGCACGTCGCCCTCGTTCATGCCGGTGGCGACAAACACGACTGCGGGTTCAGGGCCGTCCGTCTCCAGATAGACGCTGATGTCAGCGTTAGGCAGCACATCCACCAGATTGCTCACCAGCGCGGAAGAGGAATCGCTCAGCAGCATCGTGAGCAGATCCAGCACGTTCTGCTCTTCCTCAGTCGCGTTTTCGCAGATGAAGGTGATGTAGGTGACGGCGGCGTTCTCCGTCTCCGTGCCCTCGTAGACAGGGTACTGGCAGACCTTCTCCACGGGGGAGGTCACAGGGGTGTAATCGGGCGTGGAGAAATCAAACGCCTTCGCCTCATAGGGGGAGAACGCCTCGTCCAGCAGCGCAAGGAAGGCGGCGGGGTCTTCAATCGCGCCGTAGACGGTCGTCAGGGAGTTAGACGGATGATAGTAGGCGGTGTGGTAATCCTTGACCTCCTGCCACGTCATGGACGGAATTTCGGTCGGCTCGCCGCCCTGATTGTAGCCCATGTGGCTGCCGGGGAACGCCGCCTTCATTGCGTTGTAGGACGCGGAGGTCTCCAGCGAGGCAGCGCCCTGCATTTCGGAATACACCGTACCGCTGATGGTCAGGGGGCTGTCCGCGCTTTCCAGCGAATAGCGCCACGCCTCGGAGCGGAACAGGGACTCGTCCTCATAAATCATGGGGTTGAAGCAGCTGTCCAGGTAAAAATCCGCATACTTGAGCAGCTGCGCTTCCGACAGGGACGCAACGGGGTAAGTCGTCATGACCTGATACGTCGCGGCGTTCATGTAGGTGTTGTAGGTCTGGTAAATGAGGTTGAAGAACAGGCTTGCCGACGGGTACTTCTTCGAGCCGTCCAGCGTGGAGTGCTCAAAGACGTGCGGGATGCCCTTGTCGTCGCTAAGCGGGGTGACGAACGAAATGTCGAACGCGCGGTTCGTGTCCTCGTTGATGAGGAAGAACACCGTCGCGCCGGTTTTTTGATGGCGCAGGACGGTCGTCTTTGCGTTCAGCAGTGCGAACTCGCCGTTCTCCACCACTTCAAAGCCGTGGATGACAGCACCGACCGCCATCTCGGTGGACGGCGCATCCGCCGATTCCGCCAAAGCCGCGGGCGCAAGGCTCAGCAGCATCGCCATGCAGACCATCAGCGACAGCAGCGAGCGCAGGAGACGCTTACTCATGTGTTTTTCCCTCCTTTTTCTGCCCACCAAAACAGGAGCAGTATCATTTTCATGATACCACTCCGGGAGAGGATTGGCAAGTCAATTTTTGCCGTATGCGTGGAAATGCACGGAAAAAACATCCGGAAACAGCCTGAATCAGCAGAAATCACTCGTAATCGAAAATCGCCTTCTGCTGGATGCGCGCGCCGAACGTCTCTTTCCAGCGGTGATGCGGTTCGCTTGCGTCGTAGGCGGGCAGCATGTCGGGCGTTATGGTCAGCTCAATCAGCAAATCATAGCGGTTCGGGCGGTTGATGACGTTGCGGCGGATGGTCAGCGCGGTCGCCACGCCGTCCGCCACCGCCTGCGCGAAAATCGCCTCCGCCTCTTTCGCCAGCGCGTCCTTGTCGCCCGCGTCGGGCGTCCACTTGACCAAAATGCAATGCTGCATGGGGATTCCTCCTTGCGAAAAACTTCCTATTTATATGGGCGGATACTGATGAAGTCGGTTCTGCGCCAATGCCCCAAAAGTAGGGGAATGCGCACCCGAAGGGGTCAAGGGGGCGAGCGGAAAGCCCCCTTGTCGCGTCCGCAGACGCGAAATCCTTGCGACGAATTGCAATCCGCCGCAGAAAATCAGATTATGAAGCGGCTTCCTCCGCAGCCTCCGCCGGCGGCTCATTGAGCATATCGCGAATGAAGTAATCAAAGAACGCTTGAACATTTTCTTCGTTGCCGTTGGCGCGGAAAATGCACGCGTAGTACGAATCCGCAGTCGGATACAGGAACGTGTCCAGATACGGCAAATCCGCACACGGGATGCCGTATAGGTGCTTTTCGCCCGTGTCGCTGTCCGTGCGCCAGCCACGGCTCAGGCTGATGCCGCGCGATTCCAGCTCGCTCACTAAGTCCGGCATGGTTTCCTCCAGCGCCACAAACACCCCTTGCTGGGCGTAGGTCTGAAAGAGATCCTTCGGCAGCAGGTAAATGTCGCACTCGCGCGCCGTCATGCGGGTCATCAGCACTGCTGAACCGTAGGTTTCGTCACTCATGATGAACTGCGTGTTCATTTCCTCCATGTCGGGCAGGAGCAGCTGGCGCACGTCCTCCATGTAGGCGTCCAGCGCCGTCTGATTGCCCGCGCCGTATACGCCGACAACGACCTTCTTTTCTTCCGGCGGGCGGTAGCGCGTCGTCGTGAAGAGGATGCTCCAGAAAAAGATGACCAATACCATCATCAGGACATACTTCCACCATGAATACGTCAGATGGTTTTGCAGGCGCTCGTGCGTCACGGGTGTTTTCACGGGTTGTGTTCCTTCTTTCGGGGGGATTTAGGGGGATGATAGCACACGGATGTGAAGCCTATATGAAGTATTAGCGGTAAACCGCCGTCCAGCCGTCGCCGTCGGGCACGTAGAACATGCTGGTCACGTCGGGATTTTCGTACACGGGCAGGAAGTCCAGCAGCGATTTCCCGCGCGGATGGGCGGCGATTTCCGCCCGCGTCATCCAGCGGTTTTCGCCCTCGGCGGAGGAGGACAGCGTGCCTGTGTACGCCGATGCTTCATAGCACAGCACCAGCGCGCGGGTCTGCCCGCCGTGCTTCATCCACTCCTTGATGCCGACGAGCCGGGGCGAAACGACGGTCAGCCCTGTTTCCTCCTGCATTTCGCGGACGACGGCATCCGCGCACGTTTCGCCGATTTCGACGTGCCCGCCGGGAAAGCAGAGCACCGGCCACGATGGGTCGGTGCGGTCTTGCACGAGCATACGGTTCGCATCGTCGCGCAGGAGGCAGACGTTCATGAGTTCAATGGGGGCGGGGGTGTGCATAAGTACCTCCAATTTGCATATTGTATTGCAAATCGCCATACAATATGGTATAATCAGTAGTAGAAAGGGGATGCAGCAATGAAAAGTGCGAATGTGACAGTGCGGGTTGAGCCGGACGTGAAGGAAAAGGCGGAAGCGATTCTGAGCGAATTGGGGATTCCGACCTCGACCGCCATCAACATGTTTTATCGGCAGATTGTGCTGTGGAACGGGCTGCCGTTTCGCCCCGCAAAGCCGCCGATTCGCCCGCTCAGCCGGGACGAAATGACGGACGAGGTGTTTAACGCGCGGATGGCGGAGGGGCTGGCGCAGGCGCGGGAGAATCAGTCGGTGACGATAGAGGAAGCGTTTGGCGAGATGATGGGGGAAAATCAGAAGAGCGAAACGGAATGAGCGTCACGCTATCAGCATCTTGGAGCAATCCGAGATGCTGATTTTTTACGCATTAACACGCAAAATTTGTATAAGGGCGTCACCAACTTCATCGCGCGAAAGGGAGTCAAGAAGCAACGCCTCTGGCAGGTTCAAGGGCAGCGCTCCTGGGCTTCCCCTTTACTGCCTCTGCACCACAAAGCACTCCGGCGCGCCCGCCCCGGCGTTCAAAAACCGGTGGTGCAGCACGTTGTACTCCTGCGGGCGCAGCGCCGACAGGTACGCCATCAGCGCGGCGCGTTCCTCGTCGCCCGCGGCGTGCCCCGGATAGGCGCAAATGGTGCAGACGCCGCCCTTCATCAGCAGCGACAAAGCCGCCGAAATCGCCGCGCGCGTCGTCTCCCAGTGCGTCGTGATGCGCTTGTCGCCGCCCGGCAGCCAGCCAAGATTGAATGTCGCGGTGCGAATCGGCACGGTCACCCGCTCCGATAGATGCTCGTGCCCCTCGGCGTAGAGCGTGCAGCGGGACAGCATCCCCGCATCCGCCAGACGCTCGCGCGTGCGTTCCACCGCGTCGGGCTGAATGTCGAAGCCGATGACGCGCCCCGTTTCGCCCACCAGTTCGCAGAGCATCAGCGTGTCATGCCCGTTGCCCAGCGTCGCGTCCACCACCGTGTCACCCGGCTGAACCACTTGCCGCAGCACATCGGCGGCAATCCAGCGGGCGCTGCGAAGCTCGTAGCTCATGCTCACAGCTCCTTCAATTTGCGTACTTCCACGTCCGTCAGGCGGCGCCACTGGCCGCGCGGCAGGTCGTGCAGCTTAATCGTCGCAAAGCCGACGCGCTTGAGGGCGACGACCTCGTGCCCAATCGCACTGAACATGCGGCGCACCTGCCGATTGCGCCCCTCGTGAATCGTCACCAGCAGCACGGACGCGAACGTCTCGTAGCGCACAAGGTGCACGTCCGCCGGGGAGGTCATGCGGTCGTCGTCGAGCCGGACACCCGCGCGCAGACGGCGGATTTCCTCGTCCGTCACGCGGTTGGACACCTTCACCAGGTACTCCTTGCTCACCTCGCGGCTGGGGTGGAGGAGATTGTTCATCAGGTCGCCGTCGTTGGTCAGCAGCAGCAGACCCTCGCTGTCGTAGTCCAGCCGCCCGACAGGGTACAGGCGCACCGGGTAATCGCGGAACTTGTCCATCACCGTCGGGCGGCCTTCGGGGTCGGTGACGGTCGTCACCTCGCCCATCGGCTTGTTGTACGCCAGATAGTGCTTTTCTTCCTGAATTTTGCAAACTTTGCCATCCACCGTCACCACGTCGGCGGATTCATCCACCTGCACGCCCATTTCGGTGATAACCTTTCCGTTTACCGCCACATGCCCGTCGGCAATCAGCTTTTCGGAGTTGCGGCGCGACGCCACGCCGGAGAGGGCAAGAAACTTCTGGAGACGCATCATAATGTGTAATTCACCTTTCTGTTTATCATGTTAAGTCCAATGGACGACAATGCCGTCCGGCCGCCGGCGCAGAAGCGCTTTTTTCGGATTTACCAGCACTGCGCGGTTCACCAGCGCCATCATGTCCGCATCGGACGGGGAGTCGCCATAGGCGGAGGAACACTTCATGTCCAGCACGAAGCCGTTTTCCTTCAAATACTGCTCGATTCGGCGAACCTTCTCTTCACCCTTGCAGTTTTCGCCGACTTGCCCCGTGTAGCGCCCGTCGCCGCCGACCTCGCAGCGCGTGGACAGCACCGCGTCAATCGGCATGAACTCCGGCAGGGCGCGCATGTACACGTCCGGCGACGCGCTGACGACGACCAGCTTCATCCCCTGCGAGCGCAGACTCCACAGCTCCGTCAGCCCGTCCTGATAAAAGCGCGGCAGATATTCATCGCGGAAGAACGCGCGGGCGACATCGAGCATTTCGTCCGCCGAACGCCCCTTCAAAAACGACAGCGTGGCGGATTTCGCCCGCGACGCCCGCGACGGCCGCAGCTTCCAGTACAGGAACGCCCCCGCCGCCTTGACCAGCTGCCGGCGCGGCGAAATCCGCTTGCGGATGCAGTACAGCAGGAAGGGGAGGATGGAATCGCCGCGGGCAAGGGTATCATCAAAATCAAAAAACGCAATGCCTTGTGTCATAGCGGGCAGTCCTCGTGCAGCACAAGGTGGGTGTACGCGCGCTGACCGGATTTCATCTCCGCCATCAGCTGCCCGTCGCCCAGCAATTTGTACTTGTAGGTCGTCAGACCGTCCAGCCCCATCGGGCCGCGCGCGTGCAGCTTGCCCGTCGCAATGCCGACTTCCGCGCCGAAGCCGTACACAAAGCCGTCCGCAAAGCGCGTTGACACATTGCGGTACACGCCGGCGGAATCCACGCGGGTCAGGAACGCCTTCGCCGCCGCGTCATCGCGGGTGACGATGCAGTCCGTGTGGTGGCTGCCGTAGCGGTTGATGTGGGCAATCGCGGCTTCCAGCGAATCCACGACGCGGATGGACAGCACATAATCCAGATACTCCGTGCGCCAGTCCTCTTCCGTCGCGGCTTCAACGGGGATAATCGCGCGGGTCGCCTCGTCGCCCAGCAGGCGGACGTGCTTTTCCTGCATCGCGGGCAGGAGCTTGGGGAGAAAATCAGCGGCGATATCGCGGTGGACGAGCAGCGTCTCGCAGGCGTTGCAGACTGCCACATTCTGCGCTTTGCTGTCCACGGCAATCGAAACCGCCATCTCCACATCGGCGGATTTATCCACATAAACGTGGCAGATGCCGTCGGAGTGCCCCAGCACGGGAATGCGGCTGTTGTCCATGATATAGCGGACGAACTCCTTGCTGCCGCGGGGGATGATGAGGTCGATGAGCGCGTCCTCCTTCAGCATGGCGGCGACGTCCTCGCGGGAATGCAGCAGCTGCGCGAAATCTGCCGGAAGCCCGACATCCGCCGCCGCTTCCCGGAGCGCGCCGCACAGCGCGGCGTTCGTCCGCTCCGCCTCGCGCCCGCCCTTGAGCAGCACGGCATTGCCGCTCTTGAGCGCCAGCGACGCAATCTGCACCAGCGCATCCGGGCGGCTCTCGAAAATCACGCCGATGACCCCAATCGGGCAGGTCACGCGGTACATTTTCAGCCCCGGCGTGATTTCGTGCGTCATCGTCGTTGCGCCGATGGGGTCGGGCAGAGCAGCCAGCGCGCGAAGCCCGTCCGTCACGGCGCGCAGCTTCTCTTCGCGGAATTTCAGCCGGCCAAGCAGGGGCGCTGCCAGCCCGTCCGCCTCCGCCTGATGAATATCCGCCGCGTTCGCCGCAAAAATATCCGCCTGATGATTTTCCAGCGTCTCCGCCATCCGCAGAAGCGCCGCGTTTCGCGTTTCCAGCGACGAAGCCGCCAGCGTCCAAGCCGCCTCCCGGCTGTTTGCCGCCATCTCGTGAAGATCGTTCATCCTGTCCTTCCTCCTGTACCACAGAAAATCTTCCTTTTTATTATAGCATGGAAGTTTGGGACTTGCAATAAAAAAACGAATATGCTATAATAGTTCCTGCTGAAACAGGCAGACGCGCAAGGGAGGCGAGGAACGTGCCGCATCAGAAGGGAATCAAGTCCGTGGCACAGAATCGCAAGGCGTGGCACGATTATTTCGTCGAGGAGAAATATGAGTGCGGGCTGGCGCTGTTCGGCACGGAGGTCAAAAGCATCCGGCAGGGACGCGTGAACCTGAAGGAGTCGTGGGCGCAGATTCGCGGCGGCGAAATCTGGGTCGAGGGGATGCACATCAGCCCCTACGACCAGGGCAACATCTTCAACCGTGACCCCATGCGCCCGAAAAAGCTGCTGATGCACAAGAGCGAAATCCGCAAGCTGGACGGGCTTGTTTCCCGGCAGGGCTACACGCTTGTGCCGCTGGAAATCTACCTGAAGGACGGGCGGATGAAGCTGCAATTGGGTCTTTGCCGCGGCAAAGCGGAACACGACAAGCGCGACACCATCGCCAAGCGCGACGCCGACCGCGACATCCGCCGCGCACTCAGGGAACACAACAAGTAACCGAAGGGGTCAAGGGGGCGAGCGGAAAGCCCCCTGTCGCTCCCGCAGGAGCGAAACCTCCTGCCACAAAAGAAACCAAGCAACAAAGAACTACTGACAGCAGGGCGGCGCTGCCCCAAAGAAGCGCCATCTCATTCATGGGGATGATCCGGTTTCGACGGGGGTTGTCGAGGGCGGGATAAGCGAGCCGTGGCCCCTGACCACGATAAAACGGGGAACTTAAATGTAACTGACAATAATCAGTACGCTTTCGCTGCCTAATTAGGCGCGACGCTGGCCCGGTCTGCCCGCTTGACCGGTTCCCAGCGCCATTCAAGCGGGGAACGAGCGCATGTAAGCTTTGCCATGCGTCCGTAACATGAAGCTACCAATCGCTGAAGCCTGACTGCGGGCGTCATCGTGCGGGAATTTCAAATCACAGTCTGCGCTCGGAGAAGGTCCTGCAAGCGAGCCTTCGGACAGGGGTTCGACTCCCCTCATCTCCACTTCTTCACCGCGATTCCCAAGAGGGGTCGCGGCACTTTTTTTGTTTTGGGGGAAAAACGGCTGCGAATCAACTACCAATTTCAGCTGTATTGTGCTATAATGGAAGCGAAAACGGCGGAGGGGGAACGGAAAATGAAAAAGCTGCTTGCTGTGTGCCTGACGGCGCTCGTTTGCTGGGTTTGCGCGGGGTACGCGGAAGAAACGCGGGTCGGCGATACGGTCATTTTCGGGCAATATGAACAGGATGGCAATCTGGACAACGGCAGCGAGCCCATTGCGTGGCAGGTGCTGGATGTGCAGGGCGGCAAAGCACTGCTGATGAGCCGCTATGCGCTGGACTGCCTGCCGTTCCATGACGAGAAAACCGATGCCGCGTGGAATCAAAGCGCGCTGAATGCGTGGCTTCAGGCGGATTTTCACGCGGCGTTCACGGATGCTGAGTGGGCGGCGATTGCCCCGGTGACGCTGGCGGATACGGCGGCGGATGGGAATCCGGAATGGCAGAATACGGATGCTGAACCGGCGGAAACGCACGTTTTCCTGCTCAGCTACGCGCAGGTGATGCAGTATCTTCCGGAGCAGGAGCAGCGGAAAGTCAGCGGCACGGAATATGCCCGGTCACGGGGCGCGAAGTTTCTCGGCTTTACCACCATCGGCATCGGCGAAACGGACTGGTGGCTGCGCTCGCCGGGCAAGGAAAGCTACGACGCGTGCTTTCTGGATGTCCGCGGTGCGGTCGGAACGAAGTGCGTGACGGAAAAACTGGGGGTTCGCCCGGCGCTGTGGATGGACTTGTCCGCCGACCGCAATGCGTTCCCGTATGAACAGCAGGTTCAGGCAAAGCAGTTTGCGGAGCAGGGGGATTATGCCGAAGCCACCGCCCTGCTGGACACGCTGGGCGACTATGCGGGCAGCGCGGCGCTGGCGAAGGAGTGCCGCTATCAGCAGGCGCAGGCGGAAGCGGCAAGCGGAAATTACGATGCCGCGATTGCCCTCTACACGGAACTTGCGGGTTATGCGGACAGCGACGCGCTTTGCCGCGCAAGCCGCTATGAAAAGGCAGTAGCGGCGCAGGAAGCGGGGGATTACGCGGGCGCAATGGCGCTGTTTGCTGACGCGGGACAGTACGCCGACAGCATGGCGCGCCTGCGCGAATGCTGCAAGCAACAGGGCATATCCATCTATTACTTCTCGGAAGATGCCGTAAATGCTGGGGTTGACACGGGCTATGCCAAGCAGGATACCATCAGCGGTGACGACAAGCACTTTGGCTGGCGGCTGGGAAGATTCTTCCTGACGGGCTTCACCCGCGTGACGGCGGACGAAAATCAGCAGCCTGTTTTCATCAAGACGCTGGGCGACTCTGTTACCCTGTGGTTTGATTTGGAGCAGAATATCGACGCGCTGAACGGCAACGCGCAGCTTTCTCTCGCGGCGGATGCGAACGGCTATGACCAGCAGTTCGGCATCCCCAAAACGAACTTCGGGCGCGGCACGCTGATTGTCCGCCACACGGATTATCAGAATGCTAAAAATGAACCGGCGGTTTACACGGATTATCTGCTGGCGAAAGGCACAACGGGCGCGAATACGCGCATTGTGCTGCACGAAGAGGGCGACTACGAGGTGGCGCTGGATTACGAGGTGCAGGACAGCGAGTTGACGCACATCACCAGCAAATTTGGCAATTACCGGATTTTCCTGCGCTTCTCCATCCGCAACGGCAACTGCATGGTCTACCCGTTCGACCTGCTGACGGGCGCGGAGCTGCAGAACACATCGGTCGCGGAGGCTGGATTCTCGCTGGATTTGGCGCGCTCGCGGTATCTGGACATCAACGTTCGGCGCGCGGTGCTGGTGGAAACGGCGAACGGCGTCATCGAGGATGAGCGCTTCAACCGCCCCGCGAAGGACGGCGACCGCTACACGCAGGAGGGCATATACACCATTTCGGTCAGCAACCGATACACGGGCGAATCCACAACAAAAACGATTTTCGTCGGCTCGCAGGAGCTGTTGGAGACGTATGTGCGCAACGGCTTCTCGCTGGAGCGCCTGAAATGAGGGGAATGCGGATGAAAAAGCTATGTTCGCTGCTGCTGGCGCTGGTGCTGCTGGCGGGCTGTGCGCTGGGTGAAAGCACGCCGGAATTCCGCCGGATGGGGGATGCGGCGCTGCTGCCGTATCTGGAAAACAGCCTGTACGAACAGCTGGTGTCCGATTTGGACAGCAGCGACTATTTTGTGGAAAACGTACAGGCGGTGTACATCTCTCAGGAGTATCTGGACGAGCTGGCGTTCAACTCGCAGGAAAACGTCTACTTCGGCTATACGCTTGCTGAATTAAACGCGCAGTTTCAGGGCGAAAAGTACATCTTCACCCTTGGTGAAAACAACGAGACGGTCGCCGTGCCGTGGACGGACTACGATGATGCCTACGACCGCGTGATTCGCAACGTGGCAATCGGCACGGGCGTGATTTTGGTGTGCGTGACGGTTTCCGTTGTGTCGGCAGGCGTGGGCGCGCCGGCGGTCAGCATGATTTTCGCGATGGCAGCCAAAGACAGCGCTGTCCACGGTCTACTTGACGCGGCGAAATCGGGCGTGCCGGCGTTCATCGCAACGGCTGTCCGCACGGGCGACCTGCAGCAGGCGGCGCGCGAGGCAGCCTTGGCGGGCAGCGAGGACTTCAAGTGGGGCGCAATCAGCGGCAGTATTTCGGGCGGCGTGACGGAGGCGGTCGGGCTGAAGGGCGCGATGCTGAATGGCTTGTCCATGAACGAAGCGGCGCAGATTCAGCGCGAATCGGGCTATCCGCTGGACGTCATCAAGGGCTTCCGGACGATGGAGCAGTACGAGGTCTGCCAGAAAGCGGGGCTTGTACCGAAGATGGTGGATGGCAAGATGGCGCTCATCCGCCAAATTGACCTCGATTTCGTGGACGAAATGGGGCGAACGAATTTGATGCGGATGCAGAATGGCTTGGCGGCGCTTGACCCGGCGACGGGGGAGGAATATCAGCTATATTATATAATAGAAAAGCGGGAGTCGACGATTGCTATCCTGACAAAAACGGAGTACATGCAGAGCGACAGCAGCGAAATTTGGCACACGGCGGCGGAAATGCCGCAAAACGACAGATGGTTTTTTGAGAAGCAGCATGACGATTTCTGGGAGAGCATGGCCGATTTAGTAGAAGTGATTTTCCCGACGGACGAGCTTTTGGAACTGCCTTTTGCGCCGCAAGTGCCCGATTCGGAAGAAAAGCCGGAGAATATCGCGCAGCAATGAACGGGCAGGAGCGCCGTGTCACCCCCCAAAGTACATCCATGACCTGATGCGGATGTACCTGATCCGCTTTTCGGAGCTGAGCCGTCTACCCATCCCGATGGCGTGGAAGGGTCGCACTTCGACACGTTCAACGCGCGCAGTACGAAATGCCGGAAAAGTGATTGCAAAGGCGGCGTACATGCGGTATAATGGGTGCAAATCCACAAAAGAAAGGGTGTGCTTTGCATGAAATGTCCACGCTGCCGCAGCCGTGACGTGCGGGTGGAGCTGGTTCGCGAACGCCGGTTGACGCGCCACAGCTTGGCGTGGTGGCTGCTGATTGGCTGGTGGATATGGCCGTTCAAGCTGCTGTTTCTGCCGGTGATTTGGTCGCAGGAGGCGGAGCGGAAGGGAAAGCGTCCGCCGCCCCGGCGCGACGAGATGGTGACAAGGAGCGTCGCGGTCTGCCAGCACTGCGGGCACCATTGGCGGGTATGGTGAAAAGGGGAGCACTTCCTGTTTTGAATAGCAAAAAACGCAGGGCATCGCTGTTTTGACGATGCCCTGTTTGTGTTTACTTCATCAGGTTCATGCCGATCTGACGGCCGGATGCCAGCGCGTAGCCGACACCGGAGCCGGAAGAGTAGGCGTAGGCGTACATCTCGCGGTTCGAGGTCTCGCCGCCAGCGTACAGGCCGTTAATGACCGAGCCATCCTCGCGCAGGACTTGGAAGTCCAGATTCGTCTTTACGCCCGCAATTGTGCCGCCCGTGCAGACGTAGATGCGCACCGCGTAGTACGGCGCCGCGTCGATGGCGGTCAGGTTGGAGGCGTCCTTGCCGAATTCGGTGTCGTTGCCCGTCGCGCAGGCGGTGTTGTACGTTTCAACGCTCTTGACCAGCGTGTCCGCGTCCACGCCCATCAGCGCGGCAAGTTCTTCGATGGTGTCCGCCTTGACGACTTCGGTGCCGTCCACCGCCGCGTCCAGCAGCGCAGCGCCCGCGAATTTGCTGTCGCCCAGCGCCCACGCGATGCCGTCTTCCGTGCGGCTCAGCGCGACGGTCGCCTGATAAGGCATGTAGCCCTCGTTGAAGAAGCGCTGCGCCTTGCTGTTGACAACCATGCGCCCCCACAGATTCACGGACATGCAGAAGCCCGCGATGCTGCCGTTGCGGCTGGTCGAGCCAAGGGTGATGACATAGGGGGCGTTGTAGAACACGCCGCCGACGTCAAGCGCCATCTGCATCCCGTCGCCAGTGTCGCCCGCGCCCGCGGTGGTCAGGTCAATCCAGTCGGCGAACTGGGGCAGGTACTCGCGCATCATGGGTTCGCTCGCCGCGAAGCCGCCGGTCGCCAGCACAACGCCGCGGGAGGCGTACACGTCGTAGGAGCCGCTTGCGTCCTGCACGGTCGCGCCGATGACGTCGCCCGCGTCGTTGGTCAGCAGCTTCGTGCCGGTCGTGCTCAGGCGAAGGTCAGCGTCGTGATTTTTCAGCCAGTCCACCATGTGGTCAATCAGCATGTAGCCGCCTTCGGGGTCAGCCGCGCCGGTTTCGCTGTCGATGACGTAATCCGGCACCTGATAGCGCCCGTTGGGGAAGAAGGGGTAGGTCACCCAGTGCGCAACGCCCTCGTCCTCCAGCCAGTTGACCGTTTCGCCAACCTGCGTGAAGTAGTTGCTCACGCGCTCGTAGGTCGGATAGCCGGGGTCTTTGCCCAGCACACCGATGTCCGAATCGGAGGATGCTTTCCACTCCTCCAGCCAGACTTCGCTGTTCGGCTCCAAGCCGATGCTCTGCGTGTAGTAGGTGTTTTCCGCCGCGACGACCGCGCCGGATACGGACGTAGAACCGCCGAAGCGCGACAGCTTCTCGACCACCATCACGTCCTTCGCGCCGCTGTCCATCGCGGACATGGCAGCCGCCAGACCCGTGCCGCCGCCGCCGATGACCAGCACCTCAACGTGCGCCGTGCGGTCGCCGACGTCCGCGGTGCTCTTTTCGATCGGCGTGCGCAGGGTATCCGGGTCAGCGCCCGCCTGCTTCACGCAGTCCTCGACCGCCGCCAGAATCGCCTTGCTGGTGATGGTCGCGCCCGTTACCGTGTCCACCGCCAGCGTCTGATGCGCCACGATGTCCGCCGGAATCTGCTCCAGCGCGCCGGACGCAATCGCGGGCGTTTCGGCCTGCTCCGTCACCTTCACATCGGTGATGGCGCTGTCCGAGAAGGTCACTTCAACCGTCACCGCGCCGTTCATGCCGTTGGCGGAGGCGGTGTACGTTCCCGCGTTGAAGGTCGCCGCGAATGCCGCCGGAATCAGGCACAACAGCATCGTCAGCGCCACAAACAGGGAAATCAAACGCTTTTTCATAGGGAAAAATCCCTCCTTTCATGGCTGTATCATACCGCTTTGTGAAAGGAATGTCAAACAAGCGTTTTCTTTCTCGTCATAAGCGGAACTTATGGATGCCGCTCCGCCATGTCCGCCTGACGAAGCTGCTCGACGAATTGCAGGTGCAGCGGCGTCGTCTGGCGCATGACCGCCTCGGTGTGGTGGAGAATCGGCGTGTCGCTGACGATGGGAATCAGGCGGATGCCGACGGGATAGCTGCCCTGCGGCATGAACGAAATGCCCTGATTCAGGTTGATCATCAGCAGCTGATCCTCGATGGTGTCCGCAAAGCGCAGCGCGTCCTTTGTCCACCCAAGCCCCATCAGCCAGCGGGCGATTTGGCTGCTCGCCCTGCGATTCGCGCCCGCCTGCAGGAGGATGACGGGAAAATGCGTCAGCTCCGGCAGGGTGACGGAATTTTTCCCCGCCAGCGGGTGCGACGACGCGACGGCGGCGCAGATGGGGCGCTCCATCACCGTGACGTGCTTCATCTGCTGCAAGGGGATTTCGCCCGGAATCGCCAGCGCAATGTCGCAGTCGCCCGCCTCCAGCGCCGTGCCGATTCGCGCCATCGACAGCTGCCGCACGCGCAGTTCAACCTCCGGATGATGCGCCCGAAACGCCGGAATCGCCCGCAGAAGCAGCTGCTGCTCCATCGGCCCGGTGTAGGCAATCGTCAGCGTTCGCGGCTGACGGCGCTGCGCGTCCGCAAACGTCTCTATCGCCTGATAGCACTGAACCAGCCGCTCCGCCATCGGCACAAGTGCCTGCCCCGCCTCCGTCAGCGACGTGCCGGACTTGCTCCGCTTCAGCAGCGGCAGCCCCAATTCCGCCTCCAGCGCCGCCATCTGCTGGCTCATCGCGGTTTGGGTGATGAAGCTCTTCTGCGCGCCGAGGGTGATGCTGCCCGTCTGCGCGACGGCGAGAAAATACGCGAACCGCTCCAATTTCAAGGGAGTCCCCCTCCTTCCTGCGGGATGAAAACGGCTTCTTTCTTTATACTATTTCCAAATGAGAATGCGCCAAGATGCGAAGTGAATTTTTCATTCTGGCTAACGGGAGTGAAACGCAGCGTAGCAGCGCTACGCTAAGTGGAACGACCGGACGCCAGAAGGGAAAAGGCACGAGCAGCTGGTGCAGGCGAATTTGGAAATAGTATTATTCTATCACGCATTTTCGCGCCGCGCAAGGGGGATTGTGATTCGATTGACAAGCAGCGGGGGCGGTGGTACAATGAGAAAGACAGGGGCAATCGCCCCAAACGATGCAGAGAGGGAGAAAACGATGCGAAAATACGAAGTGGACGTGCCGGAAAACGTCGAAATGGCGGACATTCACGCCATCCAGACGCGCGTCAAAAAGCATAACCTCCTGACGGTGGCACTGCTGATTCCGCTGTTTGCCGGCTGTGCGCTGCGGGAATCCAGCGAAACACTGGGCGGCATTGTCTTTGTGCTTTCGATGGTGCTGATGGTGCTGGGGTTCGTTTCCGGCAGGGGCAACGAGAAGCGGCTGCCCGCGTACTGGGCGAAGTACCAGCAGCGCCACCGGATGGACAACCTCCTGCGCGCGAACCTCGTCGGCGTGTGGCTCTGCGCCGAAGCGCGCGTGGCGGTTTATCGCGAGGGCAGCGGCTACCGCGTGCAGCTGGGCGTTCTCGACGAAAAGACCGGCGCGTGGGAAAATGACGAGCAGGACGAGGTTTTCCCGACGCTGGCGGATGTGCGCGAGTACGCGGCGCAGGAGGGGTATGAGCCGATGGACGTGGACTTCGAGCAGATGACGGACGAGGAGTTTCAGCAATTTCTGGATGCGCATCGAATCTGACAAAGCGCGTGCCCCGCAAAAGCACATAAAAATCCCCCTCCGATGCCATTCATCCGAGGGGGATTCCTTTGCGCACAATTACCACCCGCGCCCGAAGCAGCTGCGCCGTGCCGCTCCCTGCTCGCCGGAAACGTACCGCGCGTTGAACGCCGCGTTTACTTCGCGCAGTTCCATCTCGCCGTCAATATACGCTTGGTACATCTCGATGATGCCCTCCGCGCAGCCGTCGCAGGACGCGGAAATGTTGCCAATCGCGTCGTCGACAATCTGCTGGCGTTCCTCGCGGGTCGTGTCCTTAATCAGAATGCTGGTCATCGGGAAAAATCGCTCCTTTCAGGCGGCTGCTTTCACGCCGTCAATGTCCGGCGGCAGCTTCTGCATCTGCTCACGGTAGACGCGGCGCAGGCAAATCATCTCCGCCGCCGCCGTAATCGCCCACGAAACGATGTAGAGCAGGTACAAGCTCTCAATGGTGTGGAAGTACGCGAACACCGTGTACACCCAGATAATGCGGAACACGCACGAACCCATAATCACGATAACCGTCGGCACAAAGCTCTTGCCCAGCCCGCGGTTCGCGGCAATGGTGCAGTCCATGAAGGCGGAGAAGGCGTAGGAGCAGCCCATGATGCGCAGACGGATCATCCCGGCTTGCGCCACTTCCTCGACGTTTGTGAAAATGCCGAGGAACTGCCGCCCGAAGATGACCAGCAGCGCGCTCATGACAAGGGCAATGCCGAAGGAGAACACCATCGAGATGAAGTAGCTGTGGATGATGCGCTTGCGCTTGCCCGCGCCGTAATTTTGGCTCATGAAGGACGAGCAGGCGGTGTAAATGGCAGCCATCACGTCGTAGACGAGCGCGTCGGCGTTCGCGGCGGCGGCGTTGCCTTCCACCATCAGCTCATCAAAGGAGTTCACGCCCGCCTGAATGAACAGGTTCGCTATTGCGAAAATCGCGTTCTGCAAACCGGCGGGAATGCTCAGCGACAGCACCTGCTTTGCCTTGTGCGGCTCAATCCGCAGCATCGACCGTTCCAGCCGCACCACGCTCCCTGAACGGCGCAGGGACAAAATCACCAGCGCCGCCGAAATATACTGGGAGATGATGCTTGCCAGCGCCACACCCGCCGCCGCCAGATGGCAGACGATGACGAAGAACAGGTTCAGCAGGATGTTGATGACGCCCGCCATCGAGAGGAAGTAGAGCGGCTTTTTCGTGTCGCCGGCGGCGGAAAGCACCGCGTTGCCAAAGTTGAACACCGCCATAGCGGGCATACCGAGGCAGTAGATGCGCAGGTAGCTGACCGCGCCCGCCATCAGCACCGGCTTCGTGCCGAGCATGGAGAGCATTGCGGGCGTGAAAAGGAAACCCAGCGCCATGATGATGACGCCGACAATCAGCGAGAGAATCAGCGAGGTATGCACCGCCTCGTGCACGTCCTGGTCGTGCCGCGCGCCGATATACCGGGCGACGACGACGTTGATCCCGCTGCCCATGCCAATCAGGAAGCCGGTGAACAGCGAGACAAGAATCGAGGTAGACCCGACTGAGCCCAGCGCTTCCGGGCCTGCAAACTGCCCAACCACCGCCACGTCGGACATGTTGAACAGCACTTGCAGCACGTTCGTTGCCATCAGCGGCAGGGAAAACAGGATAATCTGCTGGACGAGCGGCCCGTGCGTCAGGTCGTGCGATTTGGATGCCATGATTTTGCTCCTTTGCGAAATCTTCCGCCGCTGATTATACACCGGAAAAACGAAACTGGCAAGAGGAAAAACGGCGTTTTGGGCGAATAATATCATATTGTAGTGGTGAGGATTTCGGCAGCCGCATCGGTTCTGCCGCAATCCCCATCAACCTGCTTAGAAGGAAACCGAAGGAGTCCAGAGGGCGATCGGAAAGCCCTCTGGTCGCGTCCGCAGACGCGATTCCCTTTGCAACAAAAACAGCCTATACAATAAGGAAAGAACTGCACCCCAAAAGGAGCGAAAAATCCGCTATGCACGATTACCGGGCAATCTTCCTCGACATCGACGGCACGCTTACCCAGCCGGGGCATTCCGCGCCGCCCGTATCCGCCGTCGCTGCCATCGAATCCGCCCGCCGCTTGGGACGCCGCGTTTTCCTCTGCACCGGCCGCTGCGAAGCGATGCTCAAGCCGCTTCTTCATTGCGCTGATTTTGACGGCTACGTTGCGTCCTCCGGCGGATTGGTGGTCGTCGGCAGCCGCGACGTCTTCGACTGCCCCATGACCCCGCAGGAGCAGGCGCATGTGCTGACGGCGCTTTCGGATAACGGCGTGTTCCGCACCGCGCAGACCCGCATGGGCGCGTACTGCGACGAGGGCTTCCGTGATTTTCTCCGCGCCCGTGACGTGCAAAACGGCAGCAGCGAGCTGCTCCGCTGGCGGGAAACCATTGAGCAGCGATTGCAGATGCAGCCCATGCGCGATTACGGCGGCGAACCCGTTTATTCCATCGTGTGCATGTCCCCGACGCGGGCGCAGCTGGAGCGCGCCATGGCGGAATGCAACGAGTTTGACTTCGTACTGATGGACGACCGCCAGCACGACCTTGTGAACGCGGAAACCGCCAACCGCCGCTATGACAAGGGCAGCGGCGTCAAGCAGGTGTGCGCGGCAATTGGCATCAATCCGGCGGACAGCATCTGCTTCGGCGACAGCCTGAACGACCTGCCGATGTTTGCTGCGGCGGGCTTTTCCGTCTGCATGGGCAATGGCGGGGAGGCGGCAAAGCAATCCGCGGACGCGGTCTGCAATTCGGTGGAGGCGGGCGGGCTGGCGAAGGCGTTCGCGGATTTCGGCTTGCTGGCATAAGCGGCGCATCCCCCGCATACCCTCAACCGAATCAACCGAGCGGGGAGGGAGACGAATGCGCAAACGCTCCTGCGGCGAGCGGCAATGGGTCATCTGCACGGGTCAGCGCGCGCTGATGATTGCGGGCGTCGTGCTGGTGGCGGCGGGGCTGATTGTGCTGCTGCTGTGCATCCCGGCGTGGGCGTGGGCGGCGCTGCTTGGCGTGGCGCTGGCAATCGCCGGGCTGGTGCTGAT
>OJNN01000317.1_pt1 | contig 21017 bp, 17 predicted proteins | sample 1597851 | NCBI WGS metagenome assembly OJNN01 (sample SAMN01915222, study PRJEB22387) | human gut metagenome | isolation source: stool | host: Homo sapiens | place: USA | reverse complement strand
AGGTGTGGGAGAGAGCCATTTTCGATGAAAAAACGAGTTTGAAGCATATTTCACTACCGCAGGTGGCAGAGGTTATGTCGATGGCTTGTTACGGCTGTTCCGCGTTGGAAGAGGTGGGTATTCCTGAAGGGACGACCAAGATCGGAGGTCAGGCTTTTTATGAGTGTCGGGCATTGACGGATGTTTATTGTCGGGCTGGGGTGCCTCCTCTGCTGGGTATACAGGTGTTTGAGGGTACTTCGATAAAGAATCTCTATGTTCCGGAGGGAAGTGCCGATGCGTACCGTGAGGCAGAGGGGTGGAGTCTGTTTGAACATATCGAGGAGCGGGAGTTCTGATTGCGGAGCGACCGAAGCGTAAAAAAACGGCGTATGCCGATATATTTTTGTTTGCCGGCGTCGGATGGAAGGGTTTGCTGCGGATTTTGCGGAACGGGAATTTCCATAAAGGATATGGCAACCCGTTACGGAAGGATTTCCGATGGCGAAATGCCTGCACTGTAGGTTTCGTCGGTGCGTAAACGTTGCGAACGCACAACTTTGCAGACGTAATAAAGTGGTTCGCGCCCAGACGCGGCAAATCCACCACCTTCAAGTAGGTCAAACGGTTGCCGTAGTAGTTCGTGTTGCTGATCCACAACCGCTCGTCGTGCGAAAAGTTCTGCGTCGAACCTTCCTTGACGTAGGTATCGAGGATGCCCGCGGCAGAATCCGCCGAATTATCCGCGAGCATCGCAATCGGACTGTGTGCCTGTGCCGCTATCTGCTGGCGCTTTTCGGCGGACAGTTCCACCCACTGGTACGTCGCCGCATCGTACTCGTGAACCGGCGTGGTCTGCACCAGCGCGCGGAATCGGTTGTTGCCCAGCGCGTACACCTTGCCGCAGCGGGTGCGGAGGTGTTTCAGTTCCTGCTGAGCCGGGAACTGAATCTGTTTCTGATTGTTTTCTTGGTTACTCATATGTTTCCTTTCTTTTCTGTGCGCTCCTTTTGCGCACATTTTTTCTATCGAAGGGTACGAAAAAAACCCCTCGCGCCGTGCGCGGGAGCCTCTCTGCATCTTTCGATGGTATAATTCTACCACACTTTTGTAGTGTGTGCATCCGCGTTTTTAGACGTTCGGTTGTAAAATGAAGTTGGACACCTGAAAAAAAGAAATCCATAGTGACTTCCCGTATGGTAGAATGAAGTTCCCCAACACCATTCACCGGAGGCAATCACTATGGATCACACCCAGTATAGCACAAATAAAGCGGAACGCAAGCCCGGAAAACATTTGACCAGAGAAGATCGGGGCACAATTGAGGCGATGAAGAAGCTGGTACAGTCTAATCGAGCCATTGCCAGATATTTGAACTGTTCACCCACCACCGTTTCTAACGAATTGAAGCGCGGCATGCGGCCCAGAACCGGCCGGAGAGGCCGTACTCCCGGCTACTCCGCAAAACGCGGAATGCTTGTATATCAAACGCACAGAGCAAACAGCCACAAGCCACACCGCATATGTAAATGCAGCGCCTTTGTTCAGTGGGCCGTAAACAAGGTGCGTCAGGAGAAATGGTCGTTGGATGCCTGTGTGGGCTATGCACGCAAGCATGAGCTGTTTTTGCCTACGGAAATGGTCAGCACCAAGACCTTGTACAATGAAATATGGGCAATCAATCTGGTATTGCAGCCGCTGGAGCTTCCCGATGCTTTGAAACGGAAAAAGTGTTGCAAAAGCACCGCTAAGCGCAAAAAAGCATACGGAGCAACCATAGATGAGCGACCCGAAATTACATCTTCCCGGCTGGAGGTTGGCCACTGGGAAGGTGATACAGTGGTGGGAAAACGCAAAGGCAAGGAGGCGGTTATTCTGACATTGCTGGAAAAGAAAACACAGCACTACCTTGCAATTCGCATTCCCGGAAAGACCAGCGAGGCGGTCAATGCAGCGATGCAAAAGCTCCGTGAGGACTTCGGAGAGTCGTTCTTCAGCCAAATATTCAAGACAATTACTGTGGACAACGGACCAGAGTTTGCGGATTTTGCCCAAACAGAACAGTTCGGGACAAAGGTTTACTTTGCCCACCCTTACACATCCTGGGAACGGGCGCAGAACGAGCGACAAAACGGTATGCTCCGTCGATATGTCCCCAAAGGAGTCTCCATTGAGAACTTCTCAGATGAGGAGATTCTCTGGGCCGCAGATGCGCTCAACGGTCTCCCTCGCAGGAATCTGGGATACTGCACGCCGGAGGAACTGTTTGAGGCTTTCCTGGATACCGTTTACGCAGCCTGAGCGGCTGCGTAAACCCCAATTTGGTTAATTTTAGAACCTCTTTCTACCTGAAGGTGTCCAACTTGCACTTGCAATTTGCGGTTTGTGTATACAGACGGCAAAAAGGTTGATTCCGATTACAATTACGTCGGCCTTTACATTCAGAACTGGTCTACCGGCACCAAAGCCGTCATGTACCGCTTCGAAGCTGTGGACAAGGATTCCGGCGCACCGGCGTATATCGTGTTCAATGACCATATGATTGAACCGGCTGCCGCAGCGCATTTCCATCTGAAAATGAGCAACGAGAGCTTTATGCGATTATCGACCCGGAAAATTCCTGGCCCACGTTCTTCCCTGCCGATCTGACGGGTGAGGAAATCTGCGAGCATCTGACGGAGCATGAGGACGAGGAGGAAGCCGAATATGACGAGCATGTCTGGCTTTCTCTGCGCAACGCGGAAACGCTGACGCAGACCATCGCCGATGCGCTGTGTAAGCGGATGCTGCCAACGCGCCTGTCTATCAGGAAAACGCAGCAAACTATATTGCCAAGCTGTCTGAACTGGACAACCAATATCAGGATGTTGTTGCAAACGCTCAACGCACAACGGTTTTGTTCACCGACCGCTTGGAGCAGCGCAATTTTTCTGAACCGTAACTGCTTCAGGCTCTTGCAAATTTCTTCTGATTGCTTTACAATGTACTCAGGAAGTATCTCCTCTCGCGGCGGGACATTGAGTGGTTTTCTCATCTTCATTCTACCACCACGAGGAAATTTTCTTATCCTTTGGGGCTGCCTTTTATCGGATTGGATGAGCCTGTAGTAGAGGGAGTAAAGGGAATTGATCCTTCAACATTCAGTTAGGAGCGCTTGGAGCGAACTATAAACCAGTGACTGAATGGAATATCGATGCTTTGGTAATCGTGACTACAGATGGGATTCAAGCTTGCAAGTTCAAACTTCAGTGAACAACAGCTGAGATGCCACCCGTAATAGCAACAATGAACACAAGATCGGAGGAACACCCATGAGAAAGCTGTTTGATCAGTTCGAACAACTGAGTACAGAGGCACAGGCATTACTGGAAAAAGGTATAAGCCAGATGCGGGATGGATTCGCGCCTGCCCCTTCACTGTGCCAGAAGATAACGTCCACGCTGTCGTCTTTGCGCACAGCATACGACGATATTCGCAGGACGTTACCAGATCATGTTCTTACAGAGGAGTTGCCCGAAGGCGAGCTCCCTGTATGTGAATATGAGGAGGTATGGAAGAATAGCGTTGTCAGCCGGAAAAAGGCAGTGCGTGCTGTGCTTGATGAATTCATCCGTGTGTATTCAGATGAGAAAAAGTACATGGATGCCATTGAAGTGTACATTCGGGATGCCAAGGATATTCTTGCCTGCATGAATTCAGCGGAAATGCATACTCCGTCTCCGGATGTTTCGGCATTCCAGCTGTTTCTGGCTGGCGTGAAGGCGGATCTCAGTTCCGACGAAGAACTGTATGATCAGCTTTTGGATAGTTCTGCTTTCAGCCCCCGAATTGTCAAAGGACTGCACGAGAAAAAATACTATATTCGTGAAGTGAATGTAGACAAGGCACCTGTATCTGATACCCCCTGCAATGAGTCCGTTGCTGAAGCCGAACCCGTAAGCGCCTCCGAGATTTCTGAATTCCCTGATACTACGGCAGCAGCCCAAGAACCACAGGTCGAAAGTCCCGCTTCGGAGACTCCGGAAGATATTGAGATTGAAACGCTGACCCCCGAAGAGTTTGCAGCAAGGTATGCTTCCGACGCACAAGAATCTGAAGAATCCGCTCTGTCGGAGATGTCAGAAGCGTCAGATGAAACCGCAGAGGATGAAGAATATATCCATCCGATTAATCCCATCAAGCAGACAAAACTGCCCTCAGAGCAAAAGCTTCGAGAGATGATCAGCCGGACGGGTGATGTTTTCCACTTCCTGCTCAATAAGCTGGTTTTTACCGGGCTTATGGATGAAAAATGCGCCTTTGAAGCGCTTGCTCAACTTCCGAGACCGGTGACAAGGGAGCAATGCATCGAATCGTTTGCTTTCTTAGAGAGGAAAGGTCTGCTTTGCACATATGAATATGCCGGCAGGAACATCCTTTGCTTCACAGAACTGATGGGCAATTGCCTGCAAAAATCCGGCTTATCCTCCACCCTTAAACGGATTTATCACCTGAAAAGTATCGGGCAAATCTATTTCACTGGCAAACAGGATATGCCGTTGGAGCTGTTTGCACATCATATGTCAATGGTGGATCAGTATTCCAAAGTCATTGAAATGTTGGATGCCGATGAAGAGACTGCCAAGAAGCTCGAGACAAGCGCCTGGAATCGTGAAAAGTGCTATTTCCTTATGAATCTGACAATGGATGATGGCAGCCTCCTTCCGCTTCATATTGTCGATTCTGACGATTTTGGATCATCTGTTCCCGCTGAAAATGAAGGCGTTTTCTGTTGCGCAGGCGACCTGCCCGGCATGGATGAAGTGGGAGATCAGCTTCACTATTGCCTGACCGCAAACGGTCTGTTCCATTGGTCAGAAGGAAATTGGATTGCCATCACACACGTTGAAGAAGAAAATCATGACCTTCCTGAAACAGTCGATTCCAATGTAAATGCTGCAAGCGAGTCGTTTTCCCATCCAGAAGTATCGCAGGCAGAAGCAACTGATTCTGAAACCGCTGCTGCCCCTGTAAAACCAATAGTTCCTGTCAAGCAACTTGCCATCCCCGCGGCTGAACCTGTCGAGGGCCTATGGCTTGACGACCTGTCTGAAGAAACGGGAGTTGAGCCTGAAGTCACCATTGATGAATTTGCAAATCTGTCTTCCGCGGAAATTGCGGGACGGCTTTTAAGCGCAGCTTCCAACGGAAACATACCGAGCGATGAGAATATGGCAGTTCTTATTCATCAGCTTTTGAACGAGGGCGTCCGGTCTCATGATGTCCGTAATTGCCATGACCAGCTTGTGGAAGCAGTTGTTTTTGCAAAAGTGCTTTCATCAAATGATGCCTTCCCGCTGTGCCGGAACATTTACCTTCAACTTCATGCTGCTATTCCGTTTTTTCGTGAGGCAGGCGCTAACACAGGGGTCGCGCTGTCAGGCATATTTGCCGACGGAACGGAATTCACCCCCGTCACAAAGCTGTGCGCGTACATTTACGGCATGCTGTTCCCCGCGCATGCGCATGACCATACATTCGCCGCACTGTACAACAACGCATTCACAGAATATGAATCCCAGTTTCCTAGTCTCGATGTCTTGAAGCCGCTTTATCACAAGGCGATGGAAGGGGTAAAACTTGTTCCCACAGCATTTTCGCCTGCCAATCTTGCCGCATTGGGCGACTCAAAGATACGGCAGGAACACATGAATTCCATCCGTTCACAGGCCATAGAACTTTTGAAGCCACCAACGGTCAAAGTCATGATTCACGGTGTTCCTGAACTGATTGATTTATGTTTTGGATCACAGACCGATCTGCACACTGCTCTGCAGATTGTTACAGACAATGACATCAGCATGAGGGAACTGGTCAAAGCCGAACTGGACAAATACTGCAAAGATGATGATATTGATATCTCAACGTTGGAGAGACTGCTGGACAGCCAGTGGAGTGTGGCTGCGCAGAAGTATTCCAGCCGCCGCATGGGAATCAAGTACGATGCGCGGAAGCACCTTCTCCACGCTTTCGAAGAACGCCTGAATCTTCTCCGGGATTGGCTTGATGAAACCAACACAGAATCAGAGCCGGATATAGAAAAGCTTCGCGCCATTCGGAGTGAAGTTCTGTATATCATTGAGGATTCTCTTTCCGAAATCAATATTGCACCTTATTCTGCCGCTTATGGAATTATGAAAGCCTCCCTCGAACTGATTCGGGCAAAGCTTCAAAACCAAGGCAGCGGTGTTGACTTTACCACTTTGCTCAGAAGCGGGATGCTGGTTATTGATCACGGTGAACTTATCCTCAACGATGATCTGAATGCGATTGAGTTTGCAGAACCCTGGAGAATGATGCTGCAGCATATCGCCTGCACGGAGTATGACCTGAAAATCGTATACGATCGAATCCTTGAGGCCAGCCCGGATTCCGTTTTGTATGATAACTTTGGTCAGATGGAAGCAATCGGTCGCCTCATTGGTGCCGATCCCAAAGAGTATGTGCTCACCAGTGACGGTCTGCGCGATGCGATTAACAGCGCAGACCTGCAGGCGAGAAACTTCCGGGAAAAGCTGGAGATTTCTTACGCCTATAATCGCATCAGTGAGAATGATCGTGAGCGACTTGCCATGCTTGCCAACCCAGAAGCGTCTGATTTCCAGAAATTTTTCTACGACCACAGAGCATTTGGCTGTTGGAGAGGTTTTTTGAATGCTCTGAGGGCGCAGATTCGTGAAACTGCACAGCAGAGCATGCATGACGTCCGAGCCCAGCTTGATCAGGCAAAAGCAATGCTCCGTGCCGATGAAGAAAGCCCACTCATCGCCGAAGCCGAGCGTCTGATTTCTCAGGAGCAAAACTATGCGGTTGCGGAAGATTACATTCATCGATTCCGCAATGGGGAAAGGGACTTGCCTTTTGAAACAAGTAATGACGCCATAGAACATTTTCTGAGATTTATATCTGATGATGAATTCCCCCGCCTGTATGGCTTCTGCGAGAGGAATAAGCAAGACCCGATGCCTCGATGGGCCGTGCAGTATATGAAAAAAAATACGCCGGAGGGGTGGACAACCCGTCATATTGAAGACGCCCGGCGATTCATTGAAAAGTGGCCGGTTGGCAAGCAGTCCGTCAATGCTCAGAACATTCAGGAGTACTTTAAGCTTCTCGGCTTTCATGTCGATTGCTGCGCCAAGTCGACGCGAGGCAACGAGGTCTGCTGCACGCTTACAGTGCACAAAACAGAACAGAATCTGGCAGATTATCGCCACCCCATTTCCATCTTCGGCACACAGATGAAATCACAGATTGAAGTCGTATGTCTGTTTGGAAAAAGGACAGCGACCCAACTTATTGATGATGCTTGCAAGCTGGGCATCACAAGTACGTTCATTGTGCTTCTTGACGCTGACCTTTCTACAGCGGATCGCCGGGCAATGGCAAAATACGTCTTTACCCAGAAAAATGTCGGTCAGGCGTCCTTCCTCGTTATCGACCGGGTGCTGGCGTTGTACCTTGCTATGCAATCCAGTAACGAACGTCTCCCGGCAATGCTGCAATGCACACTGCCGTATACAATTTATCAGCCTTTTACCAACGGCTCCGGATCTACGGCTGATGAAATGTTCTTTGGCCGCGTAAGTGAACTCGCTTCCATCCGGGATATGGCAGGCGCATCCATCGTATACGGCGGTCGTCAGCTTGGTAAAACAGCTTTGCTGGAACGCGCAATGCACCTTGATCATAACCCTGCCCGCAGAGAGTTCGCCATCAAAGCAGACTTCAAAGGGCATCGTGGTGAGCAAGATTTTCTGGATATCCTCGTTTCGGCTTGTAACGACGTCTTCGAGAAAAATGATTTCAAGCTGAATCGTTGCGCTACCATCCGAGACTTCTGTTCCCAGATTCGCCATCTGCTCGATAATGATCGGATTGCAATCCTGCGGCTCCTGCTCGACGAAACAGATGATTTCCTCGATTCCATCAGTGCCTCAAGCTATAATGAAATTCTTCCTCTCATTGAGCTTCAACGTGGAAGCAATCGTCGGTTTAAGTTTGTGCTTGCTGGCCTTCATAATGTATGCCGCGCAAAGAATGCGACCCGTAATAACGGTCTCTTCGGTCAGCTCGGCGAACCGCTTTGCGTGAAACCGCTTACTGCGGCAGATGCCCAGAGGCTTCTGGTGAGGCCACTGCGCTACCTTGGTTTCCGCGTTTCTAATGAGTCCCATGTGGATACAATCCTGACAAACACCAACTACTATCCGGGCATCATCCAGTTCTTCGGATACACGCTGGTTCAGACCCTCGTTACGCATTATACCCAGTATTATGACGCCGTGAGAGGAAACCCGCCGTTTGATCTTCATGATGATCAGCTTGCGTCCATCATGAATTCCAGAGACCTAAATCGGAATATCAAGGATCGCCTCCGGTGGACGCTTGAGATGGACGACCGGTATTATATGCTGGCTCGTTGCATTACCGTTCTCTATCATCTGTACAGCAACAACTACTCCGTAATCAGCAGTGGCTTTGATGTTGCTTCGATCTGTGAAGTAAAGGACATGTACGATATCCATTGCCTTGAATCACTTTCGGAGCGGGAGATTGTGGCTCTACTTGATGAAATGGAGGAAATGGGAATCCTTAGCCGTCCCACAGCTGAAGAAAACCGTTATTTGCTCCGCCGGCGCTCTTTCATCGATGTTATCGGGACAAGCCTTGAGATCTTGGAACATGACATTGAAACTTACAATGAGGAGGCTGCGAACAATGCCTGAGTGGTCTGAATTCTGGTGGACATCTATCACCGGGCCACGGAACCTTTGTGACGCTGTCTCCCGCGCCTTGCACAATAAAAGCAGCGTCTGCCTCGTCGTGCCGGATGATCTCCCCTGGCGTGATGAGATGCGCGCCAGCATTGAGACGGGCATGCATCAGATGCCGAACATGGAGTCCTTCTATGTAGAGTTCATCGATGTAGAAGATGAATGTCCGGATATTGCCGATATCGGACGCTACCTTATGGAAAGGTATGCGCTTCCTGAGATCGCCGCCGGTTATCGTGGACGAGAAAAGCTACAGAAGTACATCCTCGACAAGCAGGTGCTTGATAACAGGGTTCTCTGGATTAAGGGAATGAATGCCTCTCAGGAAAAGCGCTGGCTCCAGTTTTGCAGGGACTATGTTCCGGTGAAAGATTCAGACGGCAGGTTTGTTCTGGAGGCCCGGTGGACAGACAAAGAAAACGAGCGCCGCAATCTCGCTGTAATTCGTTATGGCGATACCATCAAGCGTTATGACCTGACCCTGTTTAACAGCATTTATCTCAATCGAGAGAAAGGCACTTATTCGGCAATTTGGCAGCAGTACGCCGCTGTTATGTGCGCATTGCTGTGCAACACGGATGCTGAAACTTCTCAGGCATTCATGGATACATGCGATTTCACAGCCGAAGAGCCGATTATCGGCATGCGGAAAATTGCCGCAGACGGAGCCTATCTGCGCCGTGCTGAAAGCAGCAACCTGCATATCCTCAGCCTGGTTCGCAAAGAAAGCATATCTGCTATTGATGCACAAATCTGGAAGGCGCAGCTGCAAGTGCTCTTCCCGTTGCTTGAAATCGAGAGAGTTTCCTTTATTAAGAGGTATAGAAAACAGGTGCAGGAGGCCTTGGGCGAAAAGTACCATGATTTTCGGACTGGACGATCACAGTATATTTACCAGTTCGGCGAAACCGTCTCTGATCCGGATAACGCAGAGCTTGGGACGATATACCGCATGACAAAGCTTAGGCGAGATGCTGACGCCTATCAATACTTGCTTTACATCCCAAATGAGCAGTCCCGTTCCCGCATTGAACTTCTTCATGATTTGCGAAACTCGCTGGCTCACGGGAACACCTGCGCGATTGATAAAGTGATCGAATTTATCAACGGGCATCCCTTTGACTGGAACTGAGCTTCTGTTTGAGGATTATGCTTGTGGTTATCCTGATTACGCTGGCAACTCCCGAACAGGTTCAGCCAGTATATGATGTTGTCCTCCAGATTGGGCAGTGACAAATGGATGACCGAATTGGAAAATGATTGTCTGACCTTGGCGTTGTCCAGCGGGCATTGAAAAAAGCCAATACGGATGGTCAGAAGATTGAGGAGATAAACCATGCCTGCATATACCTCTGTTCTTCAGAAACCTCTGGAGACAATTTTCTGGGAAGATGATAACTTCATGGAAGAGCTGCTCCAAGTGGTGCGGCTCTTTCGGCCTTTCTCTGCCGCTATAACTGAGTTCATTTCGGAACACGGCTATCAGGGGGATACTTCTGACATTGATGCCAAGGTTGCCTTCATCCGCGCCGCGTTTGCGAAGGCCGACATGGATGCGCCGAGGGAAGTACGGGAATGGTTTACTCTGCAGCAGCCCATCAAGCGGGACACAGTTTTTCAAATCTGCTTTGCCTTCGGCTTGGACGGTGGTGAAACGGATGAGTTCTTCCGCCGCATTTTTACCCGCGAGCGCAGTTTCAATTGCCATCAGATGCCGGAAGCCATATATTACTTTTGCCTGAACAATGGCCTGACCTGGACTGACGCGATGGATATTCAGAGCAGCGTTTCTCTAGCTGGGAAAGAAAAAACTAACGGAGATATCGTTTATACCGGCTCCATCATCGCAGAACTGAACAATCTGCAAGACAAAGACGATCTCATCCATTGGCTTAACGACAACATCGACAAATTCGCAGGCAGCAACGTGACAGCCTATGAGACTATTCGCCGCCTGTGGGAAGAGGTTTCCGGCCCAGACGGTTTGTTGATACAAGAACGAAAATCGCTGCCGTCCATCCATGATGATGCCGCTACCGGTGAAAAGAGTAAACTTCGCTCGAATGCCTCCGGCGTCAGATCGTATGACGCCTACTTGGCCATTCTCCAGTTGGACAAGAAGGAAGTCAAACGGCTTGCCACAGACCGTTCAATCAAGCCGATTCTGGAAAGGCTTCATGACAATGCACAGGACTCCTTCCCTGACAGGCAGGGCATTGAACTTATCCTTCGCGGCGAGATCGTTTCTTATGAGCGGGTACGGAAATGGCTGGTACTGCTGACCTTTTACACCTACTGGGTCAGAAAAGCCCTCCGCAAAGGCAATTATGAAGCCGACTCCGGCGATGCTGACCGCTGCATTACCAGCATGAATCAGCACCTGATCAATTCTGGTTACCCGGAACTCTACGTTGGCAATCCCTATGATTGGATTTTCTTTTATGCCGCAAAGTGCGAAGAGCCTTTGTACGTTTTTCGTTACATCTGGAATGAACTGCTTACCGGCGTGCTGGAAAAGCACCAGTAAATCCAACCTTGTAAGCGTCTGAGATATGATGAATGTGAGCAACTGAAAAAGAGGAAGAATCGTGAACGGCAGAATTGTGCTGACCCCAGGCACTGTGCTGAAACTCAGTACGAAAACAGGCTATACCGAATACACCATTCGTCGTGAACTTGCACGGGGCTGCTCATGCATTGTGTATGACGCTTCCTATACCGACAATCTGGGAAATTATAAACTGGTGCGTATCAAGGAATGCTATCCGTATGCGCTGAAAATGACCCGGGATGAGGATGGCACATTGCATCCCTCTGCCGGTGATGGCAAGGCTTTTGATGCCGCGAAAAAACGTCTGATTGCCGCTTATCAGAAGAATAACGCGCTTTTCTCTCTGGATGGACTGGCAAATGTCATTGCAAACACGTCCGACATTTATGAGGCAAACGGTACGGTCTATATCGTTTCAGTCTACATGAATGGGCGTACATTCACGGAGCATCAGGGCGATACGCTGCACGACTGCGTATCCCTGCTTATCGGGGCAGCAAAAGCGCTGCGGCACATTCATAACGCCGGGTACCTGTACCTGGATCTGAAGCCGGATAACATCCTGACGCTGGAGGGTTCTCTGGATCTGGTGCAGCTTTTTGATTTCGATTCCATAATCTCCACAGAAGAATTTGAGAAAGCCATCCAGAATAATAACCCCAGCGAGCTGCGCATCTCCTATACCAAAGGCTATGCCTCACTGGAGCAGCAGACCGAAAAACTTCGGCAGCTTGGAAAACACTCTGATATTTACAGCTTGGGTGCCGTGTTGTTCTATGCCTTGTGGCACAAGACGCCCTCTGCCTTCGATTGCGATTCTGCGGCTGTTTACGATTATGCGCAGATGACTTATGCCGCAAAGAAGTTCCAGGATCGTGTGTTTTCCGCACTCACAACGTTCTTCCATAAAACGCTGGCCAGCTATTATGCCGACCGGTATCAGAACGCAGATCAGGCAATCGAGCAGCTGCAGATCATTTTGCAGTTGTCAGACGAAACAAAGCCATGGCTTTTGTCATCTTCTATATCATCCCCTGTGTTTTTTACCGGACGAGAAGAAGCGTTGGCATCTCTGAATCAGCTTTTACACACGCCGGAACATCACATTTTCAATCTGTATGGCATGGGTGGCATTGGAAAAAGCACGCTCACGAGAGCCTATCTCGCGGAGCATCGTGTAGAATATGGCGCTGTTCTCTGGCTTTATGCGAGCGGAAACACAACGCAGGCGATTTGCGATGATAATCTCGTCCATGTGAATACAATCCAGAAGATGAGCGATGAATCGCTGGAAGACTACCTGCCAAGAAAGCTGCGTGCGCTAACCGAAATAGCCTCAAGTCAGCATGTGCTTGTGATTATAGATAATGTCTGCAAAGAGCATCTGAAAGATCTGCAGATGCTGCAAGGTGTCGGATGGGATGTTCTGCTTATTTCCCGTCCCATATTAGCCGATGGGCTTTTCCCGGCTCTGCGCGTTGAAGAATTGCCGCCAGAGCCGCTGGCGCTGCTTTTCCAGCGATATGCGCATGTGAAAATAACCGAAAAAACTGATGTGAAGGATTTTATCACCATTGCAAATACAGTTTATGGACATACGCTGACCATGGAACTGCTGGCGCGGCAGATTGCCCGAAGTTATCTCACTCTGCATGAAGCCGCTCAGATGGTGGAAGAAGCAGGCTTCCAAAGACTCCCCGGAGAGCGGATTGATTATATTCATGATCAGGATACATTTCTGGCTCCTTTGCACATTATCCTTGATCGTCTGGTTGAGATCGACCAGTTCTCTGATGCCGAAAAGCATCTGCTGAAAATCCTGTCCATTTTCGATCAGCCTGGTATCAAAGTCTCTTTGCTGCGCGAACTTACAGCTTTGCCAAACCTTGAAATGATCACCCGGCTGGAAGATTGCGGCTGGCTGAAAGTCGCCTCTCAGCGGATTGTATTCCATCCCATGATGCGGAAATATATCAGCGCATGGCCATGGGATGACACGACCCGTCGGGCGCTTGACGAGGCAATGAAACGGCTACATCACAAGATCAATCCACTGGAGAATCAACCGGACTTGGATAAGCAGTTTCCAGCTGATTATGGTCAGCTTTACGAGCTTCTCAGCGTTGCGGAGCAGCTTCTGGCTTTCGCAAAACCAGTCACGCCCGCAAGCCAGCTGCTGACATTTAGAATGCTGATGGATGCTCCGGTAGATGCAGATGATACGGTGGCGGGGAAAATGCTCCGGCTTCTTGAAAACCCTGCCGGCCTTAATCCCCGATGCGTGCTGCGCCTATATGAGACATGCGCTTTCACACTGGGCCGACTGGAATGCTATGACGATGCGCACGCTGTTCTCAAAGAGATGAAAGCGTACCTCAAAAAAAATCCCAGCCATTACTACATGTCATTTTATCACAGAGCGAGCGCGGTTATCCTCAACAATCAGTACGGACGCGATAAGAACAGCAAATGCTTGAAACATGAAGACGCGGCGATCAAACAAGCCCGTGCTTCCAGGCATCCGGACGCTAAAAAGCAGCTTGCAGCTGTTTTGATGAATAAAACGCAGACCTTGCTTGAAACGGGAAGCAAAATGAAACTCTGCTGCCAGATGCTTGAGGAATCTGCTCAGTTGCTTCATCCATACCCATACGGCTATGAGCATTATCATTTCGACTGTGTTGCCGCCATGTTTTTTGCAAAGGTTGGAGACGAGGAGACCGCTTTGGCGCACCTTCGGCGGGCGACTGATAATGCGTCCGCCACAAAGGATTCTATGCTATCTCTGATAGACCATATGCTGGATGAGGCAGCGATAACCTATATTGAACTTGGACGATTCCAAGATGCCATCGACACGGTGTCCCAGGCAATCGCTATGTGCGATGAACTTGAAAATGTCAAAAGATACAGAGAAACCCGATTTGACGCTACCCTGTTCCTTGGTAGAATCTATGCAATGACCGGGGAATACATCAAGGCTGAAGAAACTTTTGGAGAAGCAGAGAAAAGAGTATCCGATTCGCCGTATGAGTGGAAATTGCCGCTCTGCCCGAAGAGCATCCGGGAGAAGGCTGAAGCAGAAAGATACCAGCAGCATTGACTGGTGTTGAGAAGCATGAGCTTATGACGCAGGAGAAAGGGGGCGTGTTATAAGATACAGGAAATTTCTCGTATTATTCTTCGACGTCATTGATGTCCGCCTTCTGTGGGGGGCCACATGAGAAGAGCAATGTAGACCAACGCCTGAACAAGCAAAACAACCAACTGGAAGGCTTCCTTAACGGGGCCTTCCTTTTGCTTCTATACACATCTGCACCAATAAATCCATTTTTTCTGGCATGGATGATATGCTGTGTTCGAGCGATGGAAATCATCACTCAGAACACTAAGCAGGAGGGATCAGAAATGAGTGGAGCGCAGATGGCCCATTTTTTGAAGCAGGTGGGCAACGGCAGCGAACTGGAAGGAATCGTCACTGTGTACCGTACAGGATGGCTTGTTGGCGCAGGTCAGCTGCTGACCGTTGTAATCGCGGCCCATGGTGTTTTTCGGCTTGGAAAATGGGGCTACGAAAAGCTGGTAGATTACTTGCAGGTGCGTGGTTACATCGTTGCTGCTGGCGAGGTGGTGTAACCGGCTCATGGAAAAACACAAGCAGACGCCTAGTATGACATACAAGGTCATCAGCAGGATGTACAGCAGGGAATTCTTGTGTACACATATCTTTTCCCCTATTGCATGAGGAAGTCCACGGTCAGCTCCAGTGTTTATCTGCCGGATTATGAACGGCGCGACACAGGAGGCTTCTTCAATGCACTGGTATGCAGTGCATGCGGCAAAACCGCCGCCGTCCGTTTCTGGCGTACTATGAAAATCAACTAAAACAAGGAGGACATATCCGATGAAAAAAATGATGGCTTTGGTTCTCTCCATTCTGGTTCTATTAGCCGGCTTCACAACCGCCAGGGCTGTGGGCACGATTGATTTTTCAGGTTATTCTCTCGAAGAACTGCTTGAGATTAGATCCGATTTAGCAGACGAAATCGCAAGTCGCCCCGGCGGAGAAAAGATTGTGCTGGGTGCCGGTCAGTATAAGATTGGCGAAAGTCTGCCTGCAGGTGTCTACAGCTTCAAGTTCGTCCAGAATGGAGACAGTGATGTTTCGAGAACCGATTACTACGTCTACGAAAGTGAATCCATGTACAAATACGATATTGATCGGCTATGGCTTGGTGACATGCCCAGAGTGGAGGGGGCCTTCATGGGTGATGGTGAAACGCGGATCAGCCTTTATCCCGGTGAATACCTGAGCCTCCGATATAACGGCGCAGAAGTTGCTCGGGTTGGAAATGTGTCTGAACGCGGCAACGGTTATACGGCTCCAGCTGGAACCACTATTCCGAAGGGAAACTATACCATTGGTGAAGAAATACCTGCCGGAACATACAAGATTTATTTCAGCGGAACCACCACCTCGCGTGTGCGCGTCTTCCAAGATTCCCAGGAGGCAAGCAATACGTTCAATAAGGGCAAGGAGACCATTCTTGATTGGGATAATACAGAAGGAATCGTCACACTTAGTGAGGGCAACATCTTGCGGATTGAATACACTCCTATCATCATGACCAAGGGCGGCGGGTTCAGTTTCGACTAAATGGTATTCTTGCATTGCTCACCGTTGTGCTGAAACAGTCACTGGTGCTTTTCCCGATATTCGCTGGGTGTGCTGCCGACGTAGGTTTTGAATACCCTCGAAAAATGACTGGCGGAGGAAAAGCCGAGATAAGAACCGATGGCGGTCAAGGATTTATCCGAATAGCGGAGGAGGCGTTTGGCTTCCTCCGTTTTTTCTTTCAGGATGAAGTCCGTCAGGCTTTCGCCCGTCTCTTCCTTGAATTTTCGGGAGAGATATGGGCGGCTTAGGAACAACTCTTCTGCGATTTTCTCTGCCGTGATCAGTTCTGACATATGGTGCTGGATGTAGTTCGCCACATCCACGGTGAGCTTCGTGGGATGCTTGCCCAGATGCAGCCGCTCCACCCGCGCCGTGTAGTCCAGAATCATCCGATATTGCAGGTTCATGATCTCCTCCGGTGAAGACAGCAGCTCGCACTGCTGAATATAGGAATCACTGTGGGAAAAGGCATCGTCCACATCCATGCCGCCCCGAATGGCGGCGCGGGAAACCAGCGTGGCGGTAACAATGAACGTATTCTGCCGCTGGCGAAAAAATTCGGCAAGCTGAATGTGACGCTGGCGGGCTTCATCCTCTACGCTATCGGCGGCGCAATCTGCTGGGCGTTCCCTACAAATATGACCATCATGCTGATTGGTCAGTTCATCAAAAACATCGGTGGACTGCCCTGCGCCTATGCGTTCATGGTGCTGTTCGCCGACGTGCTGGATGATCTGGAATGGAAAACCGGTTTCCGTCCGGACGGCGTTGCCATGAGCGTGTATAACATCATCGCCGTCGCCATGGTTGGCATCTGCACCGGCGTGATTAACGGTCTGCTGGGGTCTGCGGTTATATCGCCCCAGAGATCGTGAACGGCGTCACCATGGCAGCTGCCCAGTCCGACACGGTCAAGGGTGTCATCACCTTCGGCTTTGTGGGGCTGGAGGTATTCACCGGCGTGCTCCTTGCGTTGCTTCTGGTGTTCCTCAATGTGGAAAATGGCATTGAGAAAAAGCAGACGGAAATCAAGGCAAGGGAGGAAAAGTGAGACATCCCACCATTGTGTTCTTCCAGACAGGGTCGAATGACTATGTCTCCCTGAAGGGAACAGCCGCGGAAAAGGTCGCCGCCTGCATGGACTATAAAAAGCAAATGTTTGCCGAGATTCATAAACAACTCCCGGTCGCAAAGCTGGTAGTCATGAGCAGTCTTCTTCTGCCCTGCCGCAGCGAATACCGGGAGCTCACCGAGGAAATCAACAGGGCGCTGGCGGCGCTCTGCGAAAAAACGGACTACCTCTGGTTTGTGGACGCATCGGCGATGACGTGGGACGGACAGCGCTATGCAGATGAGTTATTTATCAAAGACGGCATTCACCTGAACCACGAAGGGCAGCCTTTGTGGATGCGGAATTATATCCGGCCCGTGATTGAAACGCTGATTTCCGAATTTGATTTGACGCAGGTGCAAAAGGAGGGCTGAGAATGCAGGCGATTCGACTGAAAACGGAGCATTTATTTGACCCCGTTGGCGTGGACTTCGTTGCACCCCGGCTTTATTGGAATTGCAGCGGCGGCAGGAAACAGACCGCCTATCAAATCGTTGCCGCCGATGACAGCGGCAGCACCCTATGGGACAGCGGCAAAGTAGAAAGCGCCGCCATGTGCGTAAAATGGGGCGGCGCTCCCGTGACGCCGAAAACGAAGGTTCTTTGGAAAGTGCGCCTTTGGGATGAGGATGCCGCGGTGGGCGATTGGAGCGAAGCGTCCTTTGAAACGGGCATCGGCGCATGGAGCGCCAAGTGGATCACCGGCAATTATACGGTCAATAAGAAAGAACGCTATCCTGTGGACTGCTTCCGCAAAGTTTTTCGCGCCGCCGATATAAAAAAGGCGCGGCTGTACATGACCGCCTGCGGATTATACGAGGCAGCCATCAACGGGCAGCGCGTGGGCGATTTCGTTCGCGCCCCCGGCATTACGGACTACCGCAAGCGGGTACAGTACCAGACCTACGACGTGACTGCCCTGCTGCAAGACGGCGAAAACACCCTGACAGTGCAGCTTGCCGACGGCTGGTATCGCGGTTCCTGCGGCGCGTGGGGGCTGAAGAATCAGTATGGCACGGAAACCAAGCTGCTGGCGCAGCTGGAGCTAACGCATACAGACGGCAGCGTGCAGACCGTCGCCACCGACGCAGGCTGGGATTGGTCGAACGACGGCCCTATCCGCTTTGCCGACAACAAGGACGGCGAGGTGGTTTATGCCAACAATGTCCCCTCCTATCAGGGAAAGGCAAAGGTCACAAACCATCCTGTTACGCCGGCTGCATCCAACAACGTCCCGGTCACGGAGCATGAGCGGCTGAAAGCAAAGCGGATTACCACACCCTCCGGCAAGACCGTGCTGGACTTCGGGCAGAACATCGCGGGTTATGCGGAATTTACTGTAACCGCCCATATCGGGCAGAAAATCAAGCTGCGCTTCGGCGAGCTGCTGGACGAAAACGGTGAATTCACCCAGAAGAACATTCAGTGCTCCAGCAAAAAGATAACAACGCCCGTGCATCAGGTCATCTACACCTGCAAAGAGGGCAAAAATCACTACAAGACCACCTTTCCCATCTTCGGTTTTCAGTATGTGCTGGTAGAAACCGATGTGGCGTTTCAGTCGGAGGATTTCGCCGCCATTGCGGTATACTCCGACATGGAGCGCACGGGCTTTTTGAAAGTTCCAACGCACTTCTCAATAAGTTTGTTGAAAACACCGTCTGGAGTGCCAAGAACAACCACGCCGACCTGCCCACAGATTGCCCGACCCGCGAACGTCACAGCTGGACGGGCGACGCGCAGATTTTCTTCAACACTGCGGCATATCTTTTTGACTATGCGTCTTTTGCACAGAAATATATGCGGGATGTGTACGACTGGCAGAAAAAAGACGGGAAGCTGCAGCAAATCGCCCCCTACGGCGGTGCGGATTTCTATATGTCCTTTATGGACGGAAGCGTCGGCTGGGCGGATGCGGGCGTGCTGATTCCGTATCGTTTTGGAAGCTCTACGGGGATGACAGCTTAATTCGCCGACATTATGACGGCATGGTACGGTATGCAAGATTCATGATAAAACGCTGTACGCAGTTCACACCGCTGCGGCACCACCTGCCGCTGAAGGGCGAGGCGAAAAAGTACATTGTCAATTACGGGCATTCCTACGGAGAGTGGGCGGAACCGGCGGATGTATTCCCGGACGATTGGAAAAATATCGTCCTGCCTCATCCGGAGGAATCCACGCCCTATACGGTTTTTATCATGGAGCATATGATGGAAATCGCCGGGTATTTGGGAAAGCAGCAGGATAAGGCGCTGTTTGAAAAATACCGGGACGGCTGCACGAAGGCATACCGTGAGCTTGTCACGCTGCCCGGCTACACCCTGGATACCAACCGGTAGGCAAAGCTCGTCCGTCCGCTGTATTTGCGCCTGCTGGACGAGAAGCAGGAAGCATTTGCAAAGCATCGGCTCGTTCAGGCTATGGAGAATTACCGCTGGCGGCTCGGGACGGGCTTCCTTTCCACACCGTTTATACTGGATGTACTGGCAGATATGGATGAAAATCATGTTTCGGGCGGTGGAATCCACCGCTGCCAAGGGGTACGGCGGCAAAAAGGACTATGATAATCCGAATTTCCGGATGCAGATGGCTTCCTCTGCCGGAGCGCCGATTCGCAGCATGATCATTTCCGGCGGCATGAAGGGTGGCGTGCTGCCCGGTATGCTGGAAATGGCGAACGGGCACTTCTTCCGTGGCATCTGGAAAATGCTTACGGGGGGGGAGAAAATGCCAAGTCTATACGCCTGCATGATGAACCTTGTGTTCCGCTGTATGGCGCAGGACAAGCCGGGGCACCCCACGACTATGCAGCGGAGCGAAAACGCAATGACTGAAAACCTCCAAAACCGCCTAAGGGCGTGACCGTCCGGCTTGGCGAATTGGGTGGGCTGTCGGCGGAGTTCGCAATCAAAAGGGAACGATTTTCTACATTCACGGCGGTGGATTTATTGTTGTTTCCGCGCGGGAGCGGCGGGCAGTCTGCCAGTATATCACAGCCAACTACGGCTATAACTGCGTGACTTTCAACTGCCGCCTTGCACCGGAAAATCTGTGGTCTGCCTCTTTGGAGGGTTGCCTGACCGCCTATGCCGCGCGCTTGAAAACCGGCGCTTCCCCGAAGGATGTCGTATTCATGGGGGAAAGCGCAGGCGGTACGCTGGTGTTGTCGTTAGCGTTGCTGCGAAGGAAAAGGGATTTCCCAAGCCGAAGCGTTGGTGTCTCTCTCCCCCTGTGTGACGCAGGCTGACTGTTTCCCGTCCCACACTCGGAATTGCGGCAATCGTCTGCGTCGGCCACTATGTAGGATTTCCCGATCCTGCCGTTTTCAAAAAGGCAGGCTACCGAACAAAGACTCTCTGTCTGGAATATAACGGCATCAGCCTGTACGGAAAGGCGTTTCTCCCGGATGGAGACGGGCCTTTTCCCACCGTCCTCTACGCCCACGGTGCGGAGAGCGATTACAAAGCAGATATGACCACGCTAAAAAGCCTTGCCATGAGCGGCGTTGCCTGCTACACCTTTGATTTCTACGGCTGGACAAGCCGCAGCACCATGCTGCAGGGCGTGCATCGGTTCCATGACATGACGTTCCCAGAGGCGTTGATGTTGATGACTCCTATGAATGAACAAGCAGCAGCAAGGGAATGACGCAAGCAAATAGCGCAATCGAAGCTGGAAATTGTATCGCACGAAAAAGCTGCCGAGGATTTGCTCTCCTCAGCAGCTTTTTGCAGTCTATGGAAGGCTGGAGCACAAAGCCCACTTTCCCTTTATACTATTTCCAGATGAAAATGCGCCAAGATGCGCCGCGAATTTTTCATTCCGGCTAACGTGAATGAAACGCAGCGTAGCAGCGCTACGCTAAGTGGAATGAACGGA
>OJNN01000313.1_pt1 | contig 21131 bp, 19 predicted proteins | sample 1597851 | NCBI WGS metagenome assembly OJNN01 (sample SAMN01915222, study PRJEB22387) | human gut metagenome | isolation source: stool | host: Homo sapiens | place: USA | reverse complement strand
GAGTTTCTTGAAGAAAATATATAATAAGAAATGATTTTTACTACTAAACAAACAGGTGATAAGGGAGAGGCTTATGCCGCAAAATATCTGAAAAAGCATAAGTATAAAATTATTGCCAGAAACTATAAAAAGCCTTACGGCGAAATAGATATCATAGCCGAGAATAAAGAAGTAATTGCTTTTGTTGAGGTTAAAACAAGGAAAGAAAATTCCCTTACGCAACCAATTGACGCTGTTAATCGTAAAAAGCAAATGAGAATTTCAAAAACAGCCGATGCGTATATGTATGAAAATAATATAGAAAAGCCCTGCCGCTTTGATGTTTGCGAAGTTTTTGTCAACAGTGATAATCTTAAGCTTGTCGGCATTAACTATATTGAAGATGCATTCTGATGGGAGGCTGCTATGAATTTTTTTGACTTGCATTGCGACACACTCTATAAGGCGGTAACCGAAAAGTCCGAACTTGATAATTCCTCATATGAAGTGAAATTAAATAACGATTCCGAATCCCACAAGTTACAGTGCTATGCTATATGGCTGCCCGACGCACTTGAAGGTAATGAGGCGGAAAAATTATTTTTTAAATCGGCAGAATACTTAAAATCCGAATGTAACCGACTTGGAATTGAACTGTTCGGCATTGGCGAATTTTTAGACAATGCTTTTTCAAAGCATCGAAACTCAGCGTTTTTTACAGTCGAAAACGGAAAAGCATTGAACGGTAAAATTGAAAATGTAAAGAGATTCGCAGAACTCGGTGTAAGAATAATGACTCTTACATGGAATGACAATAATGAAATCGGTTCAGGCGTCTTGTCAAAGGATAAATGCGGTTTAACGGACTTCGGAAAACTTGCAGTAGCCGAAATGGAAAAGTACGGTATTGTAATTGATATATCCCATGCAAGCGATGAACTGTTTTATGATGTTGTCAATCAGACAAATAAGCCGTTTATCGCAACCCATTCCAATTCACGGACAGTCACACGGAATCCCAGAAATCTCACAGATGAACAGATAAAAATTATAATCAGCAGAGGCGGAATTATAGGTCTTAATTTGCATAACGCCTTTCTGAATAACAATCCCGACAAAGCCTGTACGGAAGATATTTTACGGCATTGTGAGTATATGCTGTCGCTCGGATGTGAAAATTTTCTTTGCTTCGGCACGGATTTTGACGGTTGTGATTTGCCCAAGGATATTGTCGGAAGTGACTCAATAGGCGGAATTTATGAACTATTTCTCAAAAATAACTACAATGAAAGCATTTTAAAAAAGATTTTTTACGAAAATGCGTATAAATTCTTTGAAAACTTTGACAATCAGCGAATAATGTAGTAAAATACTTGATGTTTAAAGCAATTTGAAAGGAAGATTTCAATGTTATACAACAGCACACAAAATGCCAAGGAAGTTGTTTCTGCGGCACAGGCCATTGCACAGGGTATTTCAAAGGACGGCGGTCTTTTTGTACCGCAGGAATTTCCTAAGTACGATGAAAATACCTTCAAGGCACTTTTGAAGACAGATTACAAAGGCAGAGCAAAGAAAGTATTCTCTGATTTTCTTTCTGATTTTACAGAAGAGGAAATTAACGACTGCGTAGAAAAGGCATATACCGCTCAGAAATTCGGCGGTGAAAATCCTGCTCCTATTTCATATTGTAATCTTGACGGAACAACCCTGAATATTCTTGAACTCTGGCACGGTCCCACATGTGCGTTTAAGGATATGGCGCTCCAGATTCTCCCTCATCTTCTCACAAAGTCACTCAAAAAGAAATATGACGGCAAAACTGCTGTAATCCTTGTTGCTACATCAGGAGATACAGGTAAGGCCGCTCTTGAAGGCTTTAAAGATGTTGACCACACAAAGATTGTTGTTTTCTATCCTGTTGACGGTGTAAGTCCGATGCAGAAGCATCAGATGAATACTCAGGAGGGCAGCAATGTTCGTGTTTGTGCAATCAGAGGTAACTTTGATGACGCTCAGACAGGTGTTAAGAAGATATTTACTACACCTTCAGTTGCAGAAAAGCTCGCTGAGAATAATATGCTTTTCTCATCAGCAAACTCAATTAACTGGGGCAGACTTCTTCCACAGATTGTTTACTATATTTCAGCTTACTGCGATCTTGTAAATGACGGTAAAATCGAGCTTGGCGACAAGATTAATGTTGTTGTTCCGACAGGTAACTTCGGTAACATCCTTGCATCATACTATGCAAGTCTCATGGGACTTCCAATCAACAAGTTCATTTGTGCGTCAAACTCTAATAATGTTCTTACAGATTTTATCAAAACAGGCGTTTATGATAAGAACAGAAACTTCTACACAACAATTTCACCTTCAATGGATATCCTTGTTTCAAGTAACCTTGAAAGACTTCTCTACAAGCTTTCAGGCGATAACGACGAGGTTACAAGAGGCTGGATGAATGCGCTCAAATCTGAGGGCAAATACGAAGTAAGCGACAATGTAAAGGCTGTTATCAACGACAGATTCTACGGCGGATTCTGTGATGATAAGAATACAGAGGCTACAATTCATGAGCTGTTTGAGCAGGATAAGTATCTTTGTGATACTCACACGGCTGTTGCAATCAATGTGTACAAACAGTATGTTGAAGAAACCGGCGACAGTACTCCGTCTGTAATTGCGTCTACTGCAAGTCCGTACAAATTCTCTAAGGCTGTTCTTGAGGCTGTTGAGCCAAACACGGCACTCCCCGAAACAGAGTTTGATATGGTAGAAGAGCTTCATAAGATTTCGGGCGTTGAGGTTCCCGCTCCTCTTGCAAGCCTTAAAAATAAGGTTGTGCGCTTCTCTGATGTTACTGAGGTAAACGCTATGGAGGATTATGTTCTCGGAGCACTCGGTATAGAATAATGGCATTGTTTGCTATTGCAGATTTACATCTTTCACTCGGTGAAGATAAGCCTATGGATATTTTTGCAGGCTGGAGCGATTATGTTTCAAGACTTGAAAATAACTGGAAAAAGGTTGTTGCCGATAATGATACCGTTGTGGTGTCGGGCGATATTTCCTGGGCAATGAAGCTTGAGGAAACGCTCACGGATTTTACTTTCGTACAAAATCTTCCGGGTAAGAAAATTTTTCTCAAGGGCAACCATGATTATTGGTGGAGCACCAAGACTAAAATGGATGTATTTCTGAAAAACAATTCACTTGATACGATATCCATCCTTTTCAATAACTCTTATGTCGTTGACGGTTACGCAATTTGCGGTACAAGAGGATGGTTTCTTGATAATGAATCTCAGAATGATATAAAAGTCCTTAACAGGGAAGTCGGCAGACTTGAAGCATCAATACAGTCGGCTGTTAAAACAGGTAAAGAGCCTATAGTGTTTCTGCACTATCCGCCTGTTTACGGAACGACAAAATGTGATGAGATTTTTAATGTTCTTTTAAAATATAACATCAAAAAGTGTTACTATGGGCATCTTCACGGTAAGAAGAATATGAGATTTGCTGTTGAGGGTGAATATGAAGGTATTGATTTTAAGCTGATTTCTTGTGACAGGCTGTCATTTATGCCAATCTTGGTCAGATAAATTCTGCATTTTCTATTGGCAAAATCATTTTGTTGTGATATAATAAGATGATTTCTTGATTTTGAATTTAAACTTTGGAGGAATATTAAAATGGCATTAAAGGAATGTACAAAAAAGGAACAGGCTAATTCATATGAGTTAGAGGTTAATGTTGACGGTGATACCTTCGGTAACGCTGTTAACAGAGTTTATAAAAAACAGGTTAAAAGCATCAATATCCCGGGCTTCAGAAAGGGCAAAGCTCCCCGTCATGTAATTGAGAAGATGTACGGCTCGGAAGTGTTCTATGAGGACGCTATGCAGGACTGCTATCCCGACGCTCTTTATGAGGCCGCTAAGGAAGCAGGAATCAAGATTGTTTCTGTTGAAACACTTGAGGCTATTGAAGCAAGCAAAGAGGGATTCTCGTTTAAGGCTAATGTTGTTGTTGAGCCTGAAATGGAAATCAGCAACTATCTCGGCATTGAAGTTACAAAGAAGTCAACAGAGGTTACAGACGAACTCGTTGACGAAGAAATTGAGAAGGTTCGTGAACGCAACTCAAGAATGGTAACCGTTGAAGACAGAGCAGCTCAGAACGATGATGTAGCTGTTATTGACTTTGAGGGTTTTGTTGACGGTGAAGCATTTGAAGGCGGCAAGGCTGAAAACTACAATCTCAAGCTTGGTTCCGGCAACTTTATCCCGGGCTTTGAGGAGCAGATTGTAGGTCACAAGACAGGTGAAGAGTTTACAATCACAGTTAAGTTCCCGGATGATTATCAGGCTGAGGAGCTCAAGGGTAAGGAAGCTGAATTTAAAATCAACCTTCACGAAATTAAAGCTACGGAGCTTCCGGAGGTTGACGATGAGTTTGTAAAGGATGTTTCTGATAAAGAAACACTTGAAGAGTACAAGGCTGAGCTTAAAGAAACTGTTGCCAAACGCCTTCAGGATGAGGCTGACAAGGATGTTGACAACCAGATTGCCGAAAAGCTTATGGAAAACCTTGAGGGTGAAATTCCCGAGGCAATGTATGACAATCAGGCTAACGAGATGATAAGAGAATTTGATATGCGTCTTCGTTCGCAGGGCCTTGATATGAAGACATATATGCAGTACATGGGTATGGATGCAAACGCACTCAAGGATATGTATAAAGACGAGGCTGAAAAGAGAGTTAAGTTAAGACTTGCTCTTGAAGCAGTTGCAAGAAAAGAAAATATTGAAGTTACAGAGGCTGACCTTGACGCTGAATACGGCAAGATGGCAGAGGCTTACAAGATGGATGTCGAGAAGGTTAAGGAGGCTGTTCCTGCTGAATCACTCTCAGAGGATGTTAAGGTTGAAAAGGCTCTTAACCTCGTAAAGGACAAAGCTGTTATAAAGTAATTTGAATATTTTTCTTATATTTGTTAATCACTATTTAAGAAAGGTTATGATTAAATGGCATTAGTACCATATGTTATCGAACAGTCAAGCAGGGGCGAACGCTCATTCGATATCTATTCCCGTCTTCTTGAGGACAGAATTGTTATGCTTAATGAAGAGGTAAACAGCGCAAGTGCAAGTGTTGTAGTTGCCCAGTTGCTTTATCTTGAAAGTAAAGATCCTACAAAAGATATCAGTCTTTACATCAATAGCCCCGGTGGTAGCGTAACAGACGGCTTTGCTATTTTTGATACAATGAATTACATCAAGTGTGATGTTTCCACTATCTGTATGGGTATGGCTGCAAGTATGGGCGCATTCCTTCTTGCTGCCGGTGCTAAGGGCAAGCGTCTTGCACTTCCTAACAGTGACATTATGATTCACCAGCCTTCAGGCGGCGCTCAGGGTCAGGCTACTGATATGGAAATTCACACAAGACACATTCTTGATATGAAAAAACGACTCAATCAAATTCTTGCCGACAACACCGGTCAGCCGATTGATGTTATTGCAAGAGATACCAATCGTGATAACTTTATGACTGCACAGCAGGCACTCGAATACGGTTTGATTGATAAGGTTATCGAAAAGAGATAAAAGGTGAGGTAAACTGATGGCTAACAAAAATAACGAAGATATTTATTGCTCTTTCTGCGGAAAACCGCAGGAAATGGCAGGCAGACTTATTGCCGGCAACGGTGTCTACATTTGTGACCAGTGTGTTGAGCTATGTATGAATATCCTTCGCGAATCAGGTGAGCTTGAACATGAAAATGAGAATAGGCTTTCTAAGCCCGGTGATTCTCATACTCCCGTACTGTCTGTTGATGAGCTTTTAAAGCCTAAAGAAATCAAAGCTATTCTTGACGAATATGTTATTGGACAGGATCATGCAAAAGTAACACTGAGCGTTGCTGTTTACAATCACTATAAGCGTGCCTTTTCAAACGATGACAGCGTAGATTTTGCAAAGAGTAATGTACTGCTCCTTGGTCCTACGGGCGTAGGCAAAACATTACTTGCTCAAACTCTTGCAAAGGCTCTTGATGTGCCTTTTGCAATTGCCGATGCGACTACGCTGACAGAAGCAGGCTATGTCGGTGAGGATGTAGAAAATATTCTCTTAAAACTCATTCAGGCAGCCGATTTTGATATTGAAAAGGCAGAGCACGGCATAATTTACATTGATGAAATTGATAAAATTGCGAGAAAATCCGAAAACCCCTCTATTACACGAGATGTAAGCGGTGAGGGAGTTCAGCAGGCTTTGCTTAAAATTGTTGAAGGAACTGTTTCAAATGTTCCTCCTCAGGGCGGCAGAAAGCATCCTCAGCAGGAATATCTTCAAATTAACACAAAGAATATTCTTTTTATCTGCGGCGGTGCTTTTGACGGCCTTGAAAAGATAGTTGAAAAGCGTAAGGGTTCTTCCGTTATCGGCTTTGAATCTCTTGTTCAGTCAAAGCAGGAGCTTGATTCGACTGATTGGATGAAGGATGTTACGGCTCATGACCTTGTTAAGTACGGAATTATTCCTGAGCTTATCGGCCGTTTGCCTGTAATTACCGCGTTGAGCGGTCTGGATACGGACGCACTTGTCAGGATTCTTACTGTACCGAAGAACTCAATTGTTCAGCAGTACAAGAAGCTTTTTGAGCTTGACGGTGTTGAGCTTCTCTTTGAAGAAGAGGCGCTCAAAGCCATTGCACAGCAGGCACAGGATCAGCACACCGGTGCAAGAGGACTTCGCGGCATTATGGAAGGTATTTTAACCGACCTTATGTTTGAAGCTCCGTCAGATCCTACAATTGATAAGATTATCATTACTGAGGATGTTATCAAAAACGGAGCGGCTCCGCAAATCACTCGCAAAAAGGAGTTGTCTTCGACAGCTTCCGTAAAATTAACTCAGAAAGATGCAAAGAAGCGTCAGAAGCGCAGCACAGCGTCTTGATATTGTGAATTAAAGCTGTATTGCAATTACAATACAGCTTTTTGCTTTTATGAAAGGAACTTTAATGGATTTTGATATGCAAAAAAATCTGACCCTTCCGGTTCTTCCTTTAAGAGGGTTGGTAGTTTTTCCAAAATCACTTATTCATTTTGATGTTGGACGAAAAAAAAGTATTACGGCTATAAATAAAGCAATGAAAGCTGATCAGCTTGTTTTTCTTACCTCTCAGAAGGATGCGGCTATGAACGATCCGGACATTTTTGATGTATACAATACGGGTGTTATTGCAAAAGTAGTTCAGGTTTTGAAACAGCCTGAAAACACTACAAGGATTGTTATCGAGGGTCAGTGCAGAGCCACAATTATCAATCCTGTTTTTGATGAAAAATGTCTTGTTGCAGAGGTTAAGCCGTACGAGGAAGAAACTGAATATTATACGGCGAGAGATTCGGCTCTTATGAGAACCGTAAAAAATGAATTTGACAAGTATCTTGAAATTTCTCCAAAGATGCCGTCGGATATAATTTTTAAGGTTGCTCTCTGCAAAAGACCGGGCGAATTAGCTGACTTTATAACTGCTAATCTTATTCTTGATTATAGGGTAAAACAGTCGATTCTTGAAACCTTTCCCGAGTCAGAAAGACTTGAAGCTGTCCTTGATGTGCTTGTCAATGAGAATTTCGTCTTAAAATTAGAGGATGAAATTTCTCAGAAGGCAAAAATGAGAATTGACGAAAATCAGCGTGATTACTTTCTGCGTGAGCAGAAAAGGGCGATTGAGGAGGAGCTCGGCGAGGATGACTCCCCGATGGATGACGCTGAAAATTACGCTGATAAAATTGATAAGCTTAATCTCGACGAAAAATCCGCAGATATACTATATAAGGAATGCAGAAAGCTCAGCAAGATGCCTTACGGCAGTCAGGAAGCCGCTGTAATTCGTACATATCTTGATACGGTTTTGACTTACCGTGGAACAAGTCATCTAAAGACAAAATCGTTATACCTAAAGTTCAGAAGGCTCTTGATAAGACTCACTATGGACTTGATAAGGTTAAAAAAAGAATCATTGAACAGCTTGCTGTCCGCGTCTTGAGCGAAAAGCAAAAGGGACAGATTATCTGTCTTGCAGGACCTCCCGGAGTCGGAAAAACTTCAATCGCTCAGTCAATTGCAAAAGCTATTGGCAGAAAGAGTGAGAGAATTGCCCTTGGCGGTGTTCGTGACGAGGCTGAAATCAGAGGTCACAGAAAGACATATATCGGTTCAATGCCCGGCAGAATTATCAATGCTTTGCAGCACGCCGGTACTAATAATCCTGTTCTCATCCTTGATGAAATAGATAAACTTGCGGCAGATTATAAGGGCGATCCTACATCAGCACTGCTTGAAGTGCTTGATATTGAGCAAAACAATAAGTTTGTCGACCACTACATTGAGCTTCCGTTTGATTTGTCAAATGTGATGTTTATTACAACTGCAAATGATATTTCAACCATTCCCGCTCCGCTTCGTGACAGAATGGAAATTATAGAAATCAGCAGTTATACAAGAGAGGAAAAGTTCCACATTGCGAAAAAGCATCTCATTCCGAAACAGCTTGAGGAATGCGGCTTTACTTCAAAGGAGCTTAAATTCACTCAGAAGGCAGTATACGCTTTAATTGATTTTTATACAAGAGAAGCAGGCGTAAGAACTCTTGAAAGACTTATTGCTTCGGTTATGAGAAAGTGTGCCGTAGTAAAGCTTACAGAGGGTACGGAAATATTTAAGATTGATGAAAAAGAGATAGAAAGGCTTTTAGGACATAAAAAGTTTATTCCGGATTCGCTTGCGAAAACAGATGAAATCGGAATTGTAAACGGTCTTGCATGGACTTCTGTCGGCGGTGAAATTTTACCGATTGAAGTTGCTGTTATGGAAGGAACAGGTAAGCTTGAACTTACAGGTTCTCTCGGTGATGTTATGCAGGAGTCAGCTAAAGCGGCTGTTACCTGCATAAGAAGTCATGCGCCAGCCTTAGGAATTGATTCGGATTTTTACAAGAATAAGGATATTCACATTCATGCTCCCGAGGGTGCCGTTCCCAAGGACGGACCGTCTGCCGGCATCACAATGGCTACTGCGATATACTCGGCTTTAACCTTAAAGCCTGTAAGACACGATGTGGCTATGACAGGTGAAATTACTCTCAGAGGTAATATTCTTCCCATAGGCGGTTTAAAAGAAAAAAGTATGGCTGCTTTTAAAAACGGAATAACAACCGTAATCATTCCAAAGGATAACGAACCCGACCTTGAAGATGTTGATAAGACTGTTTTTGACAAGGTGAAGTTTATTCCTGTTCGTAATTTTTCGGAAGCGGTTGCAATTGCGGTAAACAATACCGTGAGAATTACCGATAACCAATGGAACGGAATTGATATGTCGGCTGTTCGTTCTGCTTCCAAAACGGCAAATATAGTTAAACAGTGAGGGAGGGGATTTTATGAATTTTAATGAAGTCGCTTTTGAATTTGCGGCAGGTCGTGTTGATCAGCTGCCTGAATCCGATATGCCGGAAATTGTATTTTCAGGTCATTCAAATGTAGGAAAATCCTCTCTTATCAATAAACTTGTTCAGAGAAAAGCTCTTGCTAGAGTAAGCGCTCAGCCGGGCAAAACGGCTACTATCAATTTTTATAAGCTTAAAGAGTTTCGTATGGTTGATTTGCCGGGCTACGGTTATGCAAAGGTTTCAAAAGCAGAAAAAGACAGATGGGCAAGGCTTGTTGAAGGCTACTTTGCTCAGGACAGACAGCGGCCGCTCGTTATTCAGATTCTTGACTTGCGTCATCCTCCGACTGATGATGACTTGCATATGATAGATTTTCTTTACAGAGGCGGATTTAACTTTGCCGCAGTTCTCACAAAGAGCGATAAACTCAAAAAAACTGCATTTGAAAAGCAGATTGAGTATTACAAGGAAATTTTCAGTACAATTGAACATGTTCCTCTGATACCTTTTTCTGCACAGACAGGCTTAGGAAATGATGAGATAAGGAAACTTATAGAAGCTTCAATAGCAAATTTTAAAAATACGGAGGTATGAGTAAAATGTTCGTTAGCGAATGTCTTAATGTGAACAATGAGGGTCATCTTACAATCGGCGGTTGCGATACACTCGAACTAGCCAAAGAATTTGGTACACCCTTATATGTTCTTGACGAAACAACAATCAGAAATGTGTGCAAGGCTTATGTAAAGTCCTTTGAAAAGTATTACAACGGTAACGGTATGCCGTTGTATGCGAGCAAGGCTCTTTCTTGTAAGGAGCTTTGCAGAATTGCAAAGGAAGAGGGACTCGGTCTTGATGTAGTATCAGGCGGTGAAATTTATACAGCCGTACAGGCAGGCTTTCCGATGGAAAAAGTTCACTTCCACGGAAACAATAAAACTGCTGATGAAATCAGATTTGCACTTGAATCTAATGTAGGAAAGTTTGTTGTGGATAACCTTTATGAACTTGAACTCCTCAATGAAATTTGCGGTGAAATGGGTAAGAAGGCTAATATTTCTTTTAGAATTAAGCCGGGTGTTGACGCTCATACTCATAACTTCATCAGAACAGGTCAGATTGACTCAAAGTTCGGTTTTGCTCTTGAAACAGGCGAAGCTTTTGAGGCGGTCAAAAGGGCACAGATGTACGATAATGTAAATCTTACGGAACTTCATTGTCACATCGGTTCACAGATTTTTGATATTGATCCGTTTGTCACTGCTGCCGAAATTATGCTTGACTTTATGGGCAAGATTCACGATGAACTTGGAATCGTTATTTCAGAGCTTAACCTCGGCGGTGGCTTTGGTATTATGTACACTAAGGATGATGAGCCTGTTCCTTACGAAAACTATATGGAAAAGGTTTCAGAGGCTGTTAAGGCAAAGGCTAAAGAACACGGACTTCCTGTTCCGTATATCTTTATTGAGCCGGGTCGTTCAATTGTCGGCGAAGCAGGTATTACACTCTACAAGGTTGGCGGAAAAAAGGAAATTCCTAATGTAAGAACATATGTATCCGTTGACGGTGGTATGACTGATAACATCAGATATGCACTTTATCAGTCTGCTTATACCGTAGTAAATGCGGGTAAGGCTGACAAAGTGCCTGATGAAATCGTAACGGTAGCAGGTAAGTGTTGCGAGAGCGGCGACCTCGTTCAGGAGCATACAAAGGTTGCTAAGGTTGAAGTAGGCGATACACTTGCTGTTCTTTCAACAGGTGCTTATAACTATTCTATGGCGTCAAATTACAACAGAATCCCTCGTCCTGCAATCGTAATGGTTAAAGACGGCAAAGCAAGAGTTGTTGTTAAGCGTGAAAGCTACGAGGATATAGTAAAGAACGATATCTGATAATCGAATTTTAATTATTGTGCAACACCGAGCCGCTGAATTGTGTTCGGTGTTGTGTAGATTGGTGCATAGATTCGGAGTGGAGTATTGTGTTTAGGATAAGAAGTTTTTTTAAGGAACTTGAGCCGACACGACAGATGTCTGAGGCATTTAGAAATTGTATATTTCTTGCGTTATCAGGCGGATTTCAGGATGCGTATACATATTTTACCCGTGACGGAGTATTTGCAAATGCACAGACAGGCAATGTTGTGCTTATGAGTACGAATTTTATGACAGGAAAGTGGGAAGAGGGACTTAAATATCTTTTTCCTATTCTTGCGTTTGCGTTAGGTGTTCTTGTTGCTGATTTGATACAGAAAAAGTTCAAGTATTCAAAAAAGATACATTGGCGGCAGGGGATACTTTTGTTTGAAATTCTCATATTATTTGCAGTCGGTTTTATGCCGAAGAGTATGAATACTATTGCGGCGGTAATTGTATCCTTCTCCTGTGCAATGCAGGTACAGACCTTCAGAAAGGTCAGAGGATATTCTTATGCAAGCACAATGTGCATAGGCAATTTGAGAAGCGGTACGGCAGCTTTGTCGGGTTTTATACACGATAGAAAGCCGGAACAGCTCAGACAGGCAATGTATTATTTCGGAGTAATATTTTTCTTTGCCCTTGGTGCAGGTTTGGGCGGAAATCTTTCGTTATCGTTTGGAATGCATATAATCTGGATTTCATGCGGACTGCTTCTTGTAAGTTTTATGATGATGTTCAACGAAAAAATTCAATAAATAAATATATATACAACACAGCCGTCAATGCTCACTGAGTAATTGGCGGCTGTGTTTTTAAAATTTATCTGTATTTTTCTGAGTAAGTTATTGAATTTGCCGTAGCTCTATGCTATACTATAATTAACTGATTGATTAGTTAATAAAAGGAAGCGAACTTTATGAGAACAACAGAGGAACAGCACAACGAGCGTAAGAGGGAAATGATGGAAAAATGCTTTGAATGCTATGCTGAAAACGGACTGACAGGTACGGGCATCAAGGCTTTGGCGGCAGCGTGCGGCTGTACAACGGGAAATTTAATGCTTGAACAGAATACAAATTTATTGTGATGATAAACAGCTTTACAGCTATGTAAAAATTTTTATAGAGATATAATGATGAAATATAAAATATCGAAATAAGAATAAACCTCCTGCACAGAGTAAAATCCGTTGCAGGAGGTTTTGTTGTACGAAAAATTATATGGGCTTAATTATTGGCATATTTGTTGGAATCTATATGTAAAATTTACAGAACCTGAAAATATGCATTATTGATACTTTGTCGGGACAGGCACACATCAGTTCTTGCTGTTTGCAATTGCCTGATCAATCAACTTTTGCAGCTTTTCAGACTGCTTTTCGGAGGTTATTGTGCCGACAATCGGCTCTCCTACAATATTACCGTTTTTATCAACAACATAAGTTGTGGGGTAGGAGTACAATCCGGATGTGAATTCTCCGGCTTTACTTTTTGAATCAAACCAAATGTTTTTGTAGGTCACACCCTTTTTTGCCAGAATATTCTTTGCGTCAGAGATAGCCGTTTTGTCACCGTCAAGTGTAAATGAATTGATTCCGACTACTGCTCCGCCTTTTTTTGCAAGCTGTTTATTCAGAGCTTCCAGGTCGGCAAGTTCTTCCACGCAGGGATTGCAGGTGGTAAACCAGAAGTTTACTACAGTAACGGTATTTTTTGCAAAAAGCGTACTGCTCTTAACTTCGTTTCCGTCAAGATCCTTGCCGTCAAATGTCGGGAATTTCTTCAGATTATCCTTTTCGATGGGCTTACCGTTTTCCGCCGGAACGCTCATATCTCCATCAGACGGTTTTTCTCCGCATCCGGGAAATTTTTGTTCCAAAATCGTCAGTTTTCCTTCAATTTCCTTAATCTCTTCGGCGCTTTCATTAAGCAGCTTCAACTCATCTGCACTGAACTGATCCTTGATACCGTCAATCGTTTTCAGAAGAAAATCACCGTAGTTTCCGCCGTCCTCAATCATCGCCATACCCTTATCGGCTGAAATAAATACCTTTTCCCAAAGTTTGCTGCTTTCGGAAAGAATAGCATTTTCCTGTGCCATCAGTTTTTGATGCAGGTCGGCGGCCTCGTCTTTTGTCTTTGGATTCACAGCTGTCAGCATAGCCGTTTCGCTTTTCTTATTTGCAGTAGTATTCGTCGTATTGCCTTTGGCTGTGCCACAGGCGGCAAAGCTTAACAACATCATCAAGGCAGTCAGTAAGCTTAAAATTTTGGTCGTTTTCATAGTGTTTACTCCTTTTCTGTTTCAATTCCTGTTTTAATTTCTGTTTTAATTTCTGTTTCAATTTTTTGTTTTGCTGTTTCCGCTTTTTTAGCGGGACAATCATTTTCTTTTCCTTTGCCAAAGCCGTAGCAAAAGCTGACCGCCTTGGCAGGACAGGCACGGATACACTTACCGCAGCGTATGCATTCGGTATGGTTGGGAGTTTTGGTTACATCTACATCCATCTTGCATACTTTGGCACACTTTCCGCAGGAAATGCATTTGTGTTTGTCTACTTTCATTCCGAAAAGCGACACCTTGTTAAGTAGTGCATAAAATGCACCGAGAGGACACAGCCACTTGCAGAACGGTCTGTAGAAAAGTACACTCAGTACGATTACCGCAATCAATATGCCCAGCTTCCACGAAAAGAGCGTACCCAGTGCGGCACGGATTCCCGAATCAATGGCGGCAAGAGGGATTGCCCCCTCGAGTACTCCTTGAGGACAAAGATACTTACAGAAAAAAGGATCTCCCATACCCACATCGTTTGTAATGAGCATTGGCAGCAAACCTACAGCCAAAAGCAAAACTGCATATTTTATGTATGTCAGCGGCTTCAGCTTTTTAGTGGAGAGCTTTTTTGTCGGTATCTTATGTAACAGTTCCTGAAGCCATCCGAACGGACACAAAAAACCGCAGATAAAACGCCCGAGCAGAACTCCTATCAATATGAGGAATCCTGTGATATAATATGAAAAACTGAATTTTGACGAACCCACCACAGCCTGAAACGAGCCGATTGGGCATGCACCCGATGCCGCAGGGCAGGAATAGCAATTCAGTCCCGGAACGCAAACAGCCTTTCCTTTGCCTTGATAAATTCTGCCCTTCAATAAATTCGGCAGATGAATATTACTCAGCAAAGTTGCTCCTGCTTGAATAAGCCATCGAAAGCGTGAGAGGAACTGCGATACACCGCCTCTTTTTTTCTTCGGTTCTTTGTTATCCAATTCCCACACACTCCAAACACAGCCGGATTGCCTTGCTTAACACGGTTTCTGCCTCTCCACGCAGAGCTCCGTAACACAGCATCATAATTCCGCAGATAATCAGTACGATCTGAAATACGGCTTTTTTCTTTCGAGTCAATTCGGTCACTCCTTTCTTTTGTGCTCTCATTGTAGCACAGAGGATGTAAAATCCCTGTTAAGAACGAAAACTTAACAAAAACTTTATGTCTGAGCGATATAATGTATAATTAAATTATCAAAGAAATATGAAAACACAACAAGGAGAGTTTCTATGCGTATTTTAGTAATTGAAGACGAGCGTGCGCTGTGCGATACCATTGTTCGCAGCCTTAAAAGATTGGCATACAGCGTTGATTTTTGTTATGACGGAAACAAAGCAAATGAGTTGCTCGGAATAGAAAAGTACGATCTTGTTTTACTTGATCTGAATTTACCCGGTGCAGACGGGATGACGGTACTGCGAACTCTGCGACAAACCGACAGAGATACCGGAGTGTTAATTCTTTCGGCACGCTGTGAGGTTGCCGACAAGGTGGAGGGGCTGGATGCCGGGGCAAACGATTATCTGACAAAGCCTTTTCATTTGGAGGAGCTTGAGGCACGAATACGCAGTCTGACTCGCCGGCGGTTTACACAAAACAATGTTGTTTTGAACTGTGGAAAGGTTGCTTTTGACACCAAAGCCCGTGTTGCCGTTGCTGACGGTCAGGAGCTGTCACTTACCCGAAAAGAAATCGGAATACTTGAATATTTACTTCTTAATCAAGGTCGCCCCGTCAGTCAGGAAGAACTGCTCGACCATGTTTGGGATAACAGTGTTGACAATTTCAGCAATTCAATAAGAGTACATATTTCTGCATTACGAAAGAAACTGCGTGCGGCACTCGGCTATGATCCGATTCGCAATCGCATTGGTGAAGGATATGTTATGGAGGAAGAAAAAGTATGAAAAAGTTATCCTTGCAATGGCGCATAACTCTGATGACTGCACTTCTTATCGGAGCCACCTGCATTTTTATGAATGTTCTTATCGGCTATTCCGGCAGTCATTACATGGATTCCATAGGCTCTTATGTTACAGGTTACGGTGATACGGACAAAGGAGAACCTGACTTTTTCGATCCCGAACACGAAAAGCTTGATCGTGAATTGACTATTGTAATTAACGGAGCACAGGAATCCTTTATCGCTACCAATTGGTATATTACGGCGGCGGCAACATTGTTAGGCGGTGTGCTTGCGTATTTTTTAAGCGGGCATGCGCTGAAGCCTCTGCGTACTTTTACCGCTCGGGTTGAAAAGGTTCAACCTAACAATTTGACGGATATGAAGATAACCGAAGAAGTTCCGTCTGAACTGAGACAGTTTGTCAAGTCGTTCAATCGGATGCTTGACCGTCTTGATGAAGGATTTACCGCTCAACGACAGTTCACGGGAAACGCCGCACATGAGTTGCGTACGCCGCTTTCGCTTATGCAGGCACAGCTTGAACTTTTTTCGGCAGAGCATCCCGAGGTATCGCCTGAAACGGCGGAGTTTCTCCGATTGTTGCGTGAGCAGACCGAACGAATGACACAAATGACAAAAACCCTGTTGGAAATGAGCGAGCTGCGGACAGTATCGTGTGCCGACCGCATAGAGATAGGACCTATGGTAGAAGAGATTTTCACTGACCTTGCACCACTTGCAGAGAAGAACAATGTTACACTTGAAAGCACGGGCGACGCTGTTATGACAGGCAGTGACACGCTGATTTACCGTTTGTTATATAATCTGACCGAAAACGCTATACGCTACAACCGTTTTGACGGTACAGTGAATATTACCGTAACGCACAAAGACAATCAGCTTGTTATTACGGTTGCGGATACCGGCTACGGCATCCCCGAACAATACAGAGAAAGTATTTTTCAGCCCTTCTTTCGTGTGGATAAATCCCGAAGCAGAGAATACGGTGGTGTAGGATTGGGACTTTCTTTGGTGTGGGAAATCGTTGCACTGCACAATGGTAAGGTTCGTGTGGAAGAGAGTTCGGAAAAGGGTACTGTTATAGCAGTAAAGTTTCCGACAGATGTGATAAAAATTTAATATTTTGCGATTTTTTCTTAGTTAATTGTTGAAATTGCTGTAGCTCTGTGCTATACTATAATTAACTAATCGATTAGTTATCAAAAGGAAGCGAATATTATGAGAACAACAGAGGAACAGCACAACGAGCGTAAGAGGGAAATGATGGAAAAATGCTTTGAATGCTATGCTGAAAACGGATTGACCGGTACGGGTATCAAGGCTTTGGCGGCAGCGTGCGGCTGTACAACGGGAAATCTGTATTCCTATTTCAACAGTGTGGATGAACTGATTATTGAATCAACTGCATACTGTATGGAAAAGGTCGAGGATGATTTTATGGAAAAAGCTCCCACCGACCCGAAGGATGTTGTTCGATTTGTGAAAGAGGTTCCGTATTGGACCGCAAAGAAGCACGGCAAGAAATATCGGCTTATGTATCAGGTCTATACCCATCCGAAATATATTGAACACGGCAAGAAATTCTTTGAGGGGGTGAATGAGCGCTATACCGAGTATGCAAAGCGGCTTGAGCCAAAAATCGGCATTCCGTACACGGTGATTACACCGCTGATTTTTATATTTGTCCGTGCCTGTGTACATTATGCTATGTTTGAGGATGAATATTATTTAAGAACCCAAATGGAGGTCTTAAAACAGGGTGTTGCCCTGTTTACTGATAAATACCGTTCACAATATTTGAAAGGAGGCAATGATAAATGAAAAAACGAATATACTGTATTACCACCGCACTCTGTCTTGTGCTTTGCATCGTACTTTGCATTGCATTTGCTGCTGTATGCAGCAAGGCGGAAAATAGCAAAACCCTGTTGCCGGAGGTGCGAAATAACGGCACAGCAATCCAATGGAGAGATGCCGCCGAAGAGGAATGGCACGATCTTGTAGCTCTTAACACGCTCAGAGGTGCTGTCGGAGAAAACGGCAAGGACGGAATAAACGGCACTGACGGCAAAAATGGCACTGACGGAATAAACGGTGCTGTCGGAGAAAACGGCAAGGACGGAATAAACGGCACTGACGGAAAGAACGGTCTTGACGGTAAAAACGGCATTGACGGCAAAGACGGTACTAATGGAAAAGACGGTCTTGACGGTAAAAACGGCGTTGACGGCAAAGACGGCACTGACGGAAAAAACGGTATTGACGGTAAAAACGGCGTTGACGGCAAAGACGGTACTGACGGCAAAGACGGTATTGACGGCAAAGACGGTATTGACGGTAAAAACGGTGCTGACGGAAAGAACGGTACTGACGGCAAAAACGGTCTTGACGGCAAAGACGGTACTGACGGTAAAAACGGTACTGACGGAAAAGACGGTATTGACGGAAAAAACGGTCTTGATGGCAAAAACGGTGCTGACGGAAAGAACGGCACTGACGGCAAAGACGGTGTTGACGGAATAAACGGTCTTGACGGCAAAGACGGTGCTGACGGCAAAGATGGCATTGACGGAAAAGACGGTACTGACGGCAAAAACGGTATTGACGGCAAAGACGGTCTTGACGGCAAAAACATAGAGGTACAAAGAACAACAGAATATATACAGTGGCGCTATGAGGGAGAAGACTGGCAAAACCTTGTTGCCATTTCCGATATAAAAGGACCCACAGGGCAGAACGGTAAGGACGGAGCAAACGGAAAAACACCGGAGTTCCGTGTAAATGAAAATAACCTGCAATGGCGTTATGTCGGCGATGAAATATGGCTTAACCTTTACGATCTTTCAATTTTGAGAGGGCTTGACGGCGCAGACGGTAAGGATGGTATAAACGGCAAAGACGGTGTTGACGGTAAAGATGGTGCCGATGGTAAGGACGGAACAAACGGACAAAACGGCGCTGACGGCAAAGATGGAAATACGCCGTTCATCGGTGAAAACGGCAACTGGTGGATTGGAACGACCGATACGGGAGTGAAAGCCACAGGAGTTGACGGTGAAAAAGGAGACAAAGGCGACATCGGTGAAAAAGGCGAAAAGGGTGACAAAGGAGATAAAGGCGACAAAGGTGATGCAGGTCAGAACGGCAGCTGTTCGGGATATTTTTACGGAGAGGCAAACGCTCCGAGGACAGTACTGAATAACAGTCGTGTCAATATTTCTGTCTACGAAAAAATAAACAAGGGCGGCTTGATTTCATCCTACAGGAATAATATTACCCTCAAAAAAGGACATATTTACAATGTCTGCTTAAGCGGTTCTCTCGAAGTTGGTTCAAACGAATTTAACAACAGCGGCAATTACTCTATTCAGATGACAGACGGTTATGATGACGATCTGTGCAGGGAGCTTACACGAATAAAAAGGGACGGGGCAAAAATACCGTATACCAATGATCAACATTCCTTTAATTTCAACAGAATGTATGATGCGTCAAATAAAGACATTACATTGCAGTTGTGGTTTGAAAATTCGGCATACAATACTTATCTCGGTGGCTTCAGAGGTACTATTACAATAACTGCTCTTGATTAAATTTATATAACGGAGGTGGCGAAAAATGAAAAAACGAATACTTAGTATCCTGCTGACTTTATGCATGATGCTCTGCCTTACGCCGATAAGCGTATTCGCCGAGGAGGTTGGTACAGAGGGCTCTGCTGCGATACAGCTTGGTGCAGATGCACTAAGTGTGTTAAGTAAAAATGTAAACACAGCGACCGCACCGACTGTGTATTTCGGGCAAAACCATGAAAATAATCCCGCTGCATGGCGAGTTATCGGCTATGACGGAAGCGGTGTTACAAGCGCACAAGGGGATATTACCCTGCTCGCGGCAGGCGATATGGGAGTTATACCATTTGCCGATACCATATTAAACAACGAATACGCACCGAGTAATTTGAAAGCCACAATAGATGCGCTTGCGGAAAAGCTGACGACAGAAGAAAATGCTGCCGTAAAGAAACGGGCGCTTACAAGCGGAAGTTACGACGGAGAGAATACCGACTGTGTAGCGGGAGGGCAGGTGGATAACGCTGTATTCTGGCCACTTTCCGCAAAAGAGGCTATTGTTGTAAACAACGATCTGCGTGCCTTGAATCCTGCACATCCGAATTGGGTGACAACCGCTTGGTGGCTGCGCTCCCCCGGCTCCAATAAATATAATGTCGCCGTCGTGCGTAGTGATGGTTCTGTCGAATACTCTGGGTACACTATGCTCATTTTCAATAATCATCGGACTGTTCGTCCCGCTTTTAACTTAAATCTGAACTCTGTCCTTTTTGCATCTGCCGCTGTGGGCGGAAAGCCTGACGGAGGATTGACCGAAGTTTCCAAATACAGCGGAAACGAATGGAAACTGACGCTTTTAGATAGTAGACGCAATTTTGCCGTAACGGAAAAAACTGTCAGCGCCGCCCCCGACGATACCGTTACGCTGAATTACAAAGGGGCGACCACAGGGAAAAATGAATATATCTCTGTCATCCTGGCGGATAACAATGGCGCACAGTATTACGGCAGAGTAGCACAGCCTACTGCCGAAAGCGGAACGGTTGAAATCAAAGTCCCGTCTGACATTGCACCGGGCGACTATACCATGAAGGTCTTCAGCGAGCAGTATAACGGTGACTGCAAGACCGACCTTGCAAGTGCTTTTGCGGATGTCACGCTGACGGTGGAAAGTCAGCCTGACGAGCAGTTTACCCTCACCCCCGGCGGCAGATACTATTTTGACCTTTCGGCAATGGATATTCCCGGAACGGTAAACAGCAATCTGCCGGACAGCACACTTCATTATGTGCCTTTTACCTATGCAGGCACGGTCAACGCTTATAAGCTCACATCGGAAATGGCAACCACCGAGGAGTATGCTCAGAAGAATAAATATCCCCACAGCCTATTCATTGCGGACTATGCCGTAACGCATACGGTAAGCTGGGATGACCTGAATACCGCAGGTCTGATTTTCGGCAAAAATTATGCCAGCGACGGCGTGGACTATACGCTGCGTGCGCCGTCCGTGGGAAGTGATAACAGAGGCTCGGGTGATTCAGAACGCGGTACGCCCCAAAGCAACGAATGGGACAGGATACTGGACAAGGACAGCGGCTACATCAAAAACTGGAATGGCATATTTTCGTGGGGGCAGGACACAACAAGATACAACTCGTCGCTCCGTGCGATTCGCGGGTACGATTCGGGCCGACGCTGGAACGACGACGATGCTACGGACTTCCTCCCGCTCGTCAGTTTCCGCCCCGTGCTTGAAATCCTGAACCCTGACACACTGAGCTCTGACGGACTGAAGGTCGTTACCCTTGACCTTGGCGGCGGAACGCTCGGCGGCAGCTCCGAGGATATTCAAATCATTGTGAAAAACGGCAGCGAGTTTACCGCGCCTGCGTCCGACGGCATGACCCGCCCGGACGGAAAT
>OJNN01000249.1_pt1 | contig 24026 bp, 15 predicted proteins | sample 1597851 | NCBI WGS metagenome assembly OJNN01 (sample SAMN01915222, study PRJEB22387) | human gut metagenome | isolation source: stool | host: Homo sapiens | place: USA | reverse complement strand
TTAATTGTAAATAAACCATGAATTACTAAGGGAGGTATTTTATGAGAAAAGGGAAGAGATGGCTGGCAGCGGCTGTGAGTGCAGCGATGATTGTCCAGTCACTGGCCAGTGTTGGCCCGGTTTATGCAGCGGATGATGGCGTATCCATAGCTGACACGTTTACGGATTCGTCGTTTAGAAGCTATGTGTCGAGTAATTTCGATACAGACAGTAATGGTTATCTGTCAGATGCGGAGATCTCGAATGTAACATCTATAGATGTTTCGAAGTGTTCTCCTGCTATATCAAGTTTGAATGGCGTAGAATTGTTCACCAATCTGTCAAAGCTGGATTGTAATGAGCAGTCTATAAGGAATCTTGATATAGAGAATCTTGAGAATCTTGAATATATAGATGTCTCAAGTAACAGAATAGACAGTCTGACATTGCCGGTAAGTGCAGAGAAACTTACATATCTTGATATAAGTGGAAACAAGATCACAAGCCTTACATCTCTGGCTGATTACAATAATCTTGTACTGCTCAATGCCAATTCAACAAACCTTTCATCGATAGATGTCAGCAATATGAAGGGGCTTAAGGTGCTTGGCGTAAGTGGAACCACCATATCAACACTTGATCTTGGCTCAAACATGGAGCTTACAACACTTTATTGTGACAGCATGCGTTCACTGCCTGTCCTTGATGTGTCAGGTCATGAGAAGCTTAAGAATCTTTATTGTGCTGGAGCAAAGAGCGACAGTGGAGTTGTTGTTCGTTCGTCAATTACCAAGCTTGACGTATCCGGTGATATAGTCCTTGGTTCGCTTGATTGTTCAAATAGCTATGTGGCTGAGCTGAACATAGACAATACCCCGGCGCTTACAACACTTGATTGTTCTAACACGAGACTTACATCAATAGATGTGTCAAAGAACACAAGTCTTAGCTACCTTGATGTCAGCAGCAATGTTCTGGGTGCGGTGGATTTTACTGCGAATACAGCACTTAGAGAGCTTTATGTCAAGGATACTGGCATAAATAAGCTTGATGTATCTACTCTCACCAATCTGGTTAATCTTGACGCATCATCAAATTCTCTTGCAGAGCTTGATATAGCATCAAACAGTTTATTGGAGAAGCTTTATCTTTCAGACAATAATATCCAGGGTATAAAGCTTGATGGTCATCCTGACCTTAAAGAACTTGAGATTGACAACAACAATCTTGTGGCCATAGATATATCAGTGTGTCCTAAACTTTATGGCGATGATGGTGTGTTCAGTTGCAGTGGAAATAGCAGGGATATAACACTTGATACTACGAACTATGATTATGATTTTAGCGATTTTTCAAAAGTCTATGGTTTGCATAAGGCGTGGTATGACTATGAACTTCCTGTTGCTGTAGATAACAACGGCAAGCCTTTAACGGATGATAATGGGGTTGAAATTCATAAACGAAACAGGAATACTACAGGATACGCAGGAATACAGGGCATAGATGCCAGCAATGAGGCGTCATCCGTGACTGGAGGACAGCTTGATGGATATATATTTACAGCGGAGCCGGATGCGGAGAAGATTACATACAATTACTATACAGGAGCAGGAATGGGGAAGGTCAAGTTCACACTCAACATTCTTAACCCGCTCAAGGTCACAGTATGGTATACAACTGATGGAAATGTTGTAAAGTCAGACAGTTCTACACTCAGCTTCAGAGTTGGTGATACGACTACACTTACAGCTACGGATGACGAAAAGAATCCACACAAGAACATAACATGGAGTTCGTCAAATGAAAGAGTTGCACAGATAGACAGGGAGACAGGAGAACTGACCTGTGTTTCGGCGGGAACAGCTCAGATTAACATTCTGCTGAATGATCGTGCTATAGGATATGTGAATATGGAGTGTCACAAGCCTGTTACCGGACTTTATCTTGTAGATCAGAACGAGAAGGATGATGCAGGCAACCAGATAACATACGAGAATGGCGCAGTCATCAACATGGACTGTGGAACATATCCAAGAAATGGCTCTAAAAAGCTGGATGTAAAGTGTGTTACCGAGGATGGTCTTGCATCCAAAGAGATATCAGGATTCACTTGTAAGGTGACTGATGCGGATGGCAAAGAAAACAATAAGGTTTTGTCGTTTAATACATCAAGTAAGACTATAACAACAAGAGGTGCAGGAATCGCATTCCTTCATTTTACATCAACTGATAATCCTGATGTAGAGACAGTAATTCAGGTAAATGTTGAACAGAGAGTAAACAGCGTGACACTTTCACAGTCTAGAATGACGATCATTGCAGGTGGAAGCAGTAATCTCGTTGCTACGGTTTCTCCAAATACTGCAGTGGAGCAGAGCGTTGTATGGTCATCATCAAATGAGAGCATTGCTACGGTCGATGCCGAGGGAAATGTGAAGGCAGTCAATCCGGGAGAAGCTGATATCATATGTACATCTGTTGATACTGAGCAGGTGTACGGCAAGTGTCATGTGACTGTACAGCCGCCTGTAAAAGGTTTGACTCTCAATATGAACAGTGCAGAATTGCTGCTCGGAGCAGATATGGAAAGCAGAAAAGTATCACTTGAGGCTGTTATCGATGCGGATGATGCAAGTATTTACAAGAATTTGAAGTGGACATCGTCAGATACAAACGTTGCTTCGGTGTCATATAGTTCAACAGATAAGACAAAGGCTACAGTTACTGCCAGATCAGCAGGAACTGCTGTTATCAGATTTTCAATTTCAGATGATGTGTATGTGGATTGCAACATTACAGTAAAGCAGAGAGTTACAAGCCTTAGAATAAACAGAGACAAGACAACAATATATGCTGGTGATACACTGCAGGTAACAAGCACTGCATCCCCTGCAACTGCATCGAATCAGGAAGTCATCTGGGCATCATCAGACGAGAGTGTTGCAATCATTGACAAGGATGGTTTGATAACAGCCCTCGACAGAGGAACCACAGTTATCACAGCTACAGCAGTTGATGGAAGTGAGAAAACAACATCATTCACTCTTACAGTAAAGAAGTATGTAAGTGCTATAACACTTGACAAGGAGAAGCTCACTCTGTATGTGGGTGAACGAGGAACTGTTAAGCAGACCGTACTTCCAGAAGATGCAAATGACAGAAATGTTATATGGCAGTCAAGTGATCCGGGTGTTGCAACAGTATCAAACGGAACAATAACAGGTGTTAAAGCAGGAACAACAAACATAACATGTACAGCCAGAGATGGCAGTGGAGTATCAAAAACATGTGAAGTTACAGTAGTCCAGCAGATATCATCAATAGTATTGGGTGAGAGCACTAAGACTGTAAATGTAGGTGATAAGTTTACCCCGAATGTGACTCTCAATCCGGAGGATGCTTCAAAAACAGAGCTGAAGTGGACAAGCTCGAGTGAAGCAGTAGCATCTGTAGATCAGAATGGAGAGGTAACAGCAAAATCCCGTGGTACAGCGACTATCACATGCGAGGCTGTCGAAGGCATTGAAGGAAGAAAGGCCAAGGCAGCTCTCAGACTTACAGTTAACCAGCCGGTTACAGGAATAAAACTTAATCAGACAAAACTGAATCTGTTTGTGGGTAAACAGGGCAGAATAACAGCGACTGTAGCTCCTGCTAACGCAAATAACAGAAATGTTGAGTGGACAACTTCTAACAGCAAGGTAGCAACTGTAAACAATGGTACTATCACAGCAGTATCAAAGGGAACAGCAGTTATCACATGTAAGGCTAAGGATGGAAGCGGCAAGCTTGCAAAGTGTACTGTTACGGTTTCACAGCCTGTAACATCCATCAAGCTCAATGCAACAAACAAGACTATCAAGAAGGGTGCTACATTCACACTCAAGGCAACTGTAGGTCCTGCAGCGGCAAACAATAAGGCGGTTACATGGTCATCATCGAACACCAAGGTTGCAACAGTTTCGTCAACAGGAGTTGTCAAGGCTGTTAGAAAGGGTTCGGCAGTTATCACATGTAAATCAAAGGACGGAAGCAATATTACTGCCAAGTGTACAATCAATTCAGTTATTATGGTTTCTTCGATCAAGTTAAACAAGAAGACAGCAACCATAAAGAGAAAGGGAAAGATAACACTCAGGGCAACAGTAGGTCCTGCAACTGCAAACAACAAGGCAGTTATCTGGGTTTCTTCAAATAAGAAGATAGCTACCGTAACAACAAGTGGAACAGTAGTAGGTAAGAAGAAGGGCCGTGTGGTAATTAAATGTAAGGCTAAGGATGGCAGTGGTAAGTACGCAAAGTGTACAATCATAGTAAAATAAAATATAACAACATATAGTTGGAATATATGATCTTAATCGTCAGGCCTGCAAAACAGGTCTGACGGTTTTTTACGTATATTGTTCTTTGCTGTTCTTTATTTTTATTTAACGTTAAAAAATGTTGTAAGCAAATAGCAATTGTGATAAACTATTAGAAAAATTGATTTCATTTACATGGAGGCATTTATAGATATGAAGAAGCTTATTTTAGTTACATCACCACCAGCATGTGGAAAGACATTTATTTCAAAGCAGGTTGCAAAGGCACTTCACAATTGTGTATACCTTGACAAGGATACACTTATCGTGCTTTCAAAGCAGATATTTGTAGTTGCCGGACAGGAGTACAACCGTTCATCAGACTTCTTCCAGAAGGAGATCAGAGATTACGAGTATTACTGTGTGTTGGATCTTGCATTTGAGGCATTGGATTACAATGATACAGTTCTCATCAATGCTCCGTTCACAGAGGAAATCAGAGATGATGAGTATCTTGACAATCTTCGCGCTAAGCTTGCAGAGAAAGATGCAGAGCTCTTCGTTATCTGGGTAAATACAAGAAAAGATGTATGTCATGAGAGAATGATCAAGAGAGCTTCAGACAGAGATACATGGAAGCTTGAGCACTGGGATGAGTACATCAACAGCCAGAACTTCAATCCGCCTACAAACATCAAGGATCTCTTCATATTCGAGAACTCATCAGAGGAGGAATATGAGGATTCGATCAAGAAGGTTGTCAAGGCTGTGAGAGGTTAATTGGCACATACAATAAAATATTTATGACAGGAGTAGAGAATATGGCAACAATCAGAAGTTTTAGAGCCTATAGACCGAGACCAGATGTTGCAGGCAGAGTAGCTGCCTTGCCATACGATGTGTATAACCGTCAGGAAGCAGAGATAGAGGTCAAGCGCGAACCATTATCATTTTTGAAAGTGGACAGAGCAGAGACATCCTTTGGACCAGATGTGGATACATATGCTCCATGTGTATATGATAAGGCTGGTCAGCTGCTTCAGGGCATGATAGATGATGGAACATATATCATGGAGCGCAGACCAGTCTATTATATTTATGAGCTTATCATGGATGGCAGGCATCAGACAGGACTCGTGGCATGTTCTTCTATAGATGACTATATGAATGGAGTCATCAAGAAGCATGAGAATACCAGAGAGGACAAGGAGATAGACAGAATAAAGCATGTCGAGGCATGCGGAGCGCAGACGGGACCTATATTCCTTGCGTACAGAGCGATAGATAAGGTTGACGAGATCATCGATAGAGTGAAGAAGGGGGATAAGTTGTACGGCTTCACATCACCTGACGGGATCACTCACAACGTATGGATAATAGATGGCCAGGAAGATATAGACACCATCAGAGCTGCATTTGAAGGAGTGGACGATATCTATATAGCGGATGGACACCACAGGGCGGCATCGGCCGTCAAGGCGGGAATCCATATGAGAGAGAAGAATCCGGGATATACCGGGGATGAGGAATTCAATTATTTCCTCTCTGTACTTTTCCCTCATGACCAGCTTATGATCATGCCGTACAACAGAGTGGTAAAGGATCTCAACGGACATGACAAGCAGGAATTCATGGATGAGGTTTCAAAGATATTTGATGTGACAGCCAGTGATGTCCCGGTGGAACCACAGGTCAAAGGACAGGTGGGAATGTACATGGATGGAAGCTGGTACAGACTGGATGTCAGAGAAGGTATTGTTCCGGATAATGTCGTGGGCAGACTTGACGTATCGGTACTTCAGGACAATGTGCTTGCACCGATACTTGGAATACAGGATCCGAGAACTGATCAGAGGATCATGTTCGTAGGTGGAATCAGAGGACTTGCAGAGCTTGAGCGTCTGGTGGATGGAGGAATGGCGGTTGCATTCTCGATGTATCCGACATCCATCACTGAACTGTTCGACATTGCAGATGCGGGACTTCTCATGCCTCCAAAGTCAACGTGGTTTGAGCCAAAGCTCAGAAGCGGAATATTTATACACAAGATAGACTAACATTAGGAGAAGGGGTTTTATGGAGATATTTGTATTGAAATCAGATGAGGTTGCAGCGATAACAAGGGGTACGCATGGCAACCCTCATCATATTCTTGGTATGCACCAGTGTCTTAATGACTGCTATGTAAATGCATACCTTCCGAGGGCTACGGCTGCGTTTGTTCTCAGGATAAATGAAGAAACGGGCGAGCCGATATTTAAATATCCTATGACCGAGATAGGTTCACAGGGATTTTTTACAGTGAAGATCGAGGATAGCGGGGCATTTGCATATAAGCTCATAACAGAAGGCGAGCAGGCGGCTGAATTCTATGATCCGTATTCATTCGGATACAGCGTGGATCCGGTCAATGTCATGAAGGTGGTAAATGGAGACGATGGAATATTGTCGGATTTCCATGTAAAGGATCTGTTTGGAGCAAGACAGATCACGCTCGATGGTGTACAGGGTGTATCGTTCTGCATGAATATGCCGGGGGCAACCAGGGTCAGTGTGGTCGGAGATTTCAACGGATGGGATGGACGCGTGAATCCTATGAGAAGGATTGACTACACTGATATGTTTGAGCTGTTCATTCCGGGCGATCTCATGAATACCAGATACAAATTCGAGGCATTATACAGAGATGGAAATACAGATATATTTGCAGACCCTTACGCTGAGGTTTATGAGGTGGCACCGGGAAATGCGTCGGTACTTGCAAAGCTTGAGTATAGCTGGTCAGACTCTTCATATATGAAGAAGAGAGGCAGTGTATCTGCCCCGGTAAATATATATGAGGTCCACATGCCGACATGGAAGAGAAACTCAGATGGATATCCTCTTAACTATCTCAAATTTGGCAAAGAGGCTGCCATGTACGTGAAGAATATGGGATACAACTACATACAGTTTATGCCACTTATGGAATATAGAGATGACAATGGCTGGGGTTATGATACCGTGGGAATGTTCGCTCCGACATCGAGATTTGGATCACCTACGGAGTTCATGGCCATGGTCGATCATTTCCACAGCAAGGGGATAGGCGTTATCATGGATATGGTATCTGTGAGGGATGTGGATTGTATCGCATATTGGATAGATACATATCATCTGGACGGAGTAAGGCTGGAGGATGAGGAGCTTATCAGAGCGCTGAGAACAAACCTCGGTACTGCAGGTGATGATGTTATGACAGATCTCAGGTGGAATAATGAGGCTGTGTCCAGAGTGACAGATTTCATGATGATACCTCCTGTGAACAGAGGAAGCTTTACGGATTATACATGTGGTATACCATTTGATGAGAAGGATGATACCGTATGGGCGCTCAGCCATGATGAGGTTGCATATGAGCGTGGAAGTTACGCATCCAAGATGTCGGGTGGCTATGAGGACAAGTATGCTGATCTCAGACTTCTGTTTGGTCTCACCATGTCACTACCGGGAAGAAAGCTGACGTTTATGGGACAGGAATTAGGCGGATTTGCCGGGTTTGACGGAAGAACCCAGATCGACTGGTCGGTTCTTGAGTTCGATGCAAACAGCTATTTTCAGAAATATATAAAGGAACTCAACAAATTATACGATACAAAGAATGCTCTGTGCGGTGATGGCAGGGACCTTGCCGGCAGTGCACTTGATATACAGGAGAAGGGACAGGTAATATCATTTGTAAGACATGGTTTGGATGTCGCAGATGATGTGTATATTGTCTGCAACTTCGGACTTAAAAATGTGACAGGATATAAGCTTCCGGTTGAGACGGATGGAAAGTACAGAGAGATCTTCTCAAGTGATAACCTGAAATATGGAGGCGAGGGCAACAATAACAAAGGATATGAGACTGCTGCGGATGGCGTGATAGAAGTGAGTGCTCCTGCACTGTCATTTGCAGTGTTTGCCCATGTAAAATAGGAGGAATAGACATTTATGCTATTGATTGGTGATCTGTATAACATGGCGGCTGATACTGCGACCACAGAGAGTGTGGTCGGGGATGCTGTGAAGGAGGCAACGGATCAGGTGAGCATCATAGGACAATATATCCAGAAGCTTACAGACTGGTGCATGTCCAAGCTGGGCAGTATAGTAGTGGCGGTCATATTCATGGTTGTCTGCTTCAAGCTGGTGAAACTTCTGCTCAAGATACTCAGGAAGAGCTTCGAGAGATCAAAGCTTGATCCGAGTGTTGCAGGATTTTTCATATCGGCGGTCAAGATCGTCATGAATGTTTTGATCGTGCTCACTGCGGCGAGTATCGTGGGATTTCAGATCACATCATTCATAACCATACTCGGTACAGCAGGCGTTACCCTTGGACTTGCACTCCAGGGAAGTCTGTCAAATCTTGCGGGCGGGCTGCTGATACTCATACTGAAGCCATTCAGGGTCGGAGATTATATAGTGGAGAACAATACCCACTGTGAGGGAACAGTAGTGTCCATAGATATATTCTATACAAGACTTATAACCCTCGACAACAAATCAGTCGTCATACCGAATGGTAACATATCCAATACATCCCTTGTGAATGTGACTGAGCACGATATGAGGAGAGTGGAGATACCATTTTCCGTTGCGTATGACTCCGATATGGAGAAGGTCAAGAGAGTCACACTTGAGACCATAAAGGATGTTGACGGTTTCCTTAAGGATGAGCAGGTTCTCTTCTATATAGATGAATTTGCTGACAGCGGTATCAATATGTATGTGAAGTTCTATGCGACGATAGAGAAGTTTTTCGATGCCAAGTGGGATGCCATGTGGAAGCTCAAGAAGGCATTTGATGAGAACGGCATAGAGATTCCGTTCAATCAGGTGGATGTGCACATGAGACAATAGTTCATTAACACACATAAAATGCTTGATTTCTTGCAAAAATAAAGGCAATCGAGTATAATCATGTGGATGTAGGTATCAAAGACTGTGTATTTACTGCACAGTCTTAATATAAATTTGTTTAAGGAGTGATTGATATGACAAAGATTGATATTATCTCAGGCTTCCTTGGGGCCGGTAAGACAACGTTGATCAAGAAACTTATTGAGCAGGCATTTAAGGGCGAGAAGCTGGTTCTCATAGAGAACGAGTTTGGTGAGATAGGAATCGATGGCGGTTTCCTGAAGGATGCCGGCGTTCAGATCACAGAGATGAACTCAGGTTGTATCTGTTGTTCACTGGTCGGAGATTTTGGTACTGCACTCAAGCAGGTTATCACAGATTACACGCCTGACAGGATCATCATTGAGCCGTCAGGAGTTGGTAAGCTGTCTGATGTTATCAAGGCAGTAAAGGATGTATCAGGCAATCTTGATGTTGAGCTCGACAGCTACACAACAGTTGCCGATGTGTCAAAGGTTAAGATTTATATGAAGAACTTTGGCGAGTTCTTCAACAACCAGATCGAGAGTGCGAACACTATCATCCTGAGCAGAACACAGACAACCACACAGGACAAGATAGAGAAGGCTGTAGCCATGATCAGAGAGAAGAACGATCATGCAACCATCATCACAACTCCATGGGATGAGATCGATGGAGCAGCCATCAGAGAGGCTATGCAGAACTACAAGTCTCTTGAGGAGACAATGATGGATGAGGCTAAGAAGGGACATGATCATGACCACGACCACGGCGATGAGTGCACATGTGGCTGTCACGACCATGACCATCATCACGACCATGATGACGACCATGAGCATCATCACGACCACGATGAGCACGAGCATCACCACGATCACGACGAGCCCGAGCATCACCACGACCACGATCATCATCATGATCACGACCATGGCGATGAGTGTACATGTGGCTGCCATGACCATGATCACCACCATCATCATGCAGATGAGGTGTTTACAAGCTGGGGCAAGGAGACACCACACAAGTACAATGAGGACAAGCTCAGAGAGATCCTTGACACTCTGGCTGACACAGAGAAGTACGGTGTTATCCTCAGAGCAAAGGGTATCGTTCCTAGCGATGCAGGTGAGTGGCTGTACTTTGATCTTGTACCAGGCGAGTTCGAGATCAGAAAGGGCAAGGCTGACATCACTGGTAAGCTTTGCGTAATAGGAAGCAAGCTTAAGGAGGACGACCTTGCAGAACTGTTCGAGGTTTAAGCAGGTTGTTCTATGATAAGGAGTTAATATGATGGGACGTCAGAATAAAGAGATACCTGTATATGTGTTCATGGGATTCCTTGAGAGCGGTAAGACAACATTTGCCAAGGAGACCCTGATGGACAGAGGCTTTACAGGTGGAGCCAAGACACTTCTTCTCGTCTGTGAGGACGGAGAGGAGGAGTATGATCTTGAGGCTCTGAAGAAGGCTAATATATATACAGAGTTCATAGAGGAAGATCAGCTCACCACAGACCATCTCCTTGACCTTCAGGACAAATACAATCCGGAACAGGTCATGATCGAGTACAATGGTATGTGGAAGCTCGATAAGATATTTGAGATAAGGGTTCCAAAGGGATGGACGGTTGTCCAGGTTATCTCATTTGTGAATGCGGAGACATACGATGTGTACTCACAGAACATGAAGGCAACCATGGTTGAGCAGTTCAACAGTGCGGATATGGTCATCTTCAACAGATGTGATGAGAATTCCAAGATTCCTGAGTGGAGAAGATCCATCAAGGCGGTGAACAGAAGAGCACAGATCATCTTTGAGATGAAAGATGGTTCCATTGCACCTGAGACAAATGAACCTGAGGATCTGCCATACGATGTGAGCGCAGATGTGATAGAACTGCCGGATGACGATTTCGGTATCTGGTATGTGGATGCATCTGACATGAAAGAGAGATACGACGGCAAGAAGATCCACTTCAAGGCCATGGTATTTAGACCTAAGCAGTACGGCAGCAATGCATTTGTTCCTGGAAGATTCGCCATGACATGCTGTGTTGAGGATATCCAGTTTGTCGGATTCAAGTGCTATTATCAGGGTGCTAAGAATCTTGTGGACAGACAGTGGGTTGATGTCACAGCCAAGATAGGCTACGAGTATTACCCAGATTTTGAAGGTGAAGGACCTGTTCTCACAGCAGAGAAGGTCACGCTCACAAGTGCGCCTGATGAAGAGGTAGTATATTTCAGTTAAGAGTTGAGCAGCTCCCTGAATACATGATATTTGATGTATCCGGGGAGCTTTTTTTGCGCGGCCGGGGAATGCCGGAAGAGCTTTGACGTGTCCTTACGAAAGTGTAAGTTGCGTTATTTACCGGCAGAATTTATTATAAGTTTAGTGTAAAAAATAAAGTCAAATTGGAAGGAAAGACTTATGATCAGATCGGTGAAACTTGCGTGTGGCGGTGCGGTTGCACTTATGCTGCTTGGAGGTATGATCTGTCCAGCTATGGCGGAAACGAACACAGATAGTGCATATGGACGGGTTGAACAGAGGATAATTGAAAATAACCCTGATTTTGATATACAGCTAAAGTATGGACTCAATGGATATGCGGTAAATGACAGAGGCAGTGTTATCAGGCTGGATATTGTGTGCGACACAGATTTTGCGGGAAATGTGTCTGTACAGACGAGCTATTCCGAAGGCTTTGGCACGAAGAATATGACATATGCCAGAGATGTGGAATTAAAGGCAGGAGAAAATACAGAGCTGGAATTCTGTGTCGATAATATGGGCTCCGGTATAGCAAAGGTTGAGATCAAGGACAGTGACGGAGAGCTGGTGTACTCAGAGAGGGATTCACTGAGTATAGAGGGTAATGATATGGTAGTTGCGGTGGGCGTGATGAGTGACAGACAGGATGCCATGTCTTATATAGAGGATGTCTCCATGGACAATGTGTATGATAATGCAAAGGTAGAGACTGTTGCATTATCACCCTCAGACATTCCTGAGTCCGAGGAGGGACTGGAGGCTATAGAGTACCTGTTGGTGGATGATTATGATCTGTCGGGATTGTCAGAGAAGCAGAGTGCTGCCATAAAACAATGGGTGTACAGTGGTGGAGCTATGATACTGGCCAAGTCGTCAGATGAAAATGAACTCAGCAGCTTTGACGGCGATTTTGTCTCCGCTGTGAATGACACACAGAAGGTTCATGAGCTGGACGACTCAGATGGGTCCTATCTGAATATGGGATATGGCAGGATCGTGGTGCTCCCGTATTCGCTTGCACAGACGGATGAGAAGGATAAGACTGCCCAGGCGCAGGCTGCTCTGGAGGCAGGCTTTACGGATATGACACAGAACTGGATCAATGGAGGCTGGTATTATGGTGGCACATATTATGGATATGATGTGGCAAATGCAGCCAACAAGAGAAGCACCCCGTCACCTGTTGTCATTATGCTCGTGCTGATCATATATATCATTGTGTGTGGTCCTGTGGCGTACATCGTCCTCAGCAGGCTCAAAAAGAAGGAGCTCATATGGGGAGTTATCCCGGTATGTGCAATTATCGGTACATGTGCCATATATATGGTAAGCCTCAAGTACAGAGTTACAAAGCCTATCGGACTTACATTTGTGGCTGCGGATATAAGCGGTGATAACAAGCGGGAGGATGCATATTCATATATAATAGGCGGCAGATCAGGCCAATACAAGATAGACATTAACAGCAAATATTCCAACATCGAGATGGATGATTCCATGGGATCCAGCTTTTATGACAATCTCAATGCGGTAAAAAATGATGGAAAAGATGGCGTTACACTGAATTATTACAGCAATCGTTCATTTGGCACTATATCAGCTAATGCAAGCTTTGCTGGAAGCAACGATATTGGAAGGATTCGGAAGAATTTGACATTATATACAGATGGCTTTGAGGGAACATTGACAAATGACACCTCGTACGATGTGGAGAATCTTGTGGTCATGTCCGAGGGATATTATTACGTTGCTGATGTCCTGAGAGCGGGAGATACCATACGGATAAGCAGGAAGAATACCCACAAATTTGACGGCGGCTCCATACTTGACGGAATGAGATCATATTACACGAAGAAGTATGGTGAGGATTATTTCGGAGATGATGAATCGTCGATGGAATGGTCCGGAAATTATTACATGCAGCTCCGGCTTGCCCAGTACAGTAGACTCGCTGCAGATGACGGCGTTGTGGCTGTGTGGGGAACCATACAGCGGGATCCGGATATGATGAGTGATGCCGATACGGAAAATTATGGCAGCTATATGGTATACGACATAGATACCCTTAAATATGAGGATGTGGATGGAGTTTATTATTACAGCATTTATGACAGGGATGAGAATGGAATCGGCGGATCAGATTATGGTGATGACGATCTGTTGATGTATTCTGAAACCGTGGACGTTAACATCAGATTTGGCAAGAATGATGATATAACGGAACTGATATACGATAAGACCCAGGCGGGAAGCGGCAAGAACAAGGTCGTAGTGCAGATGCTCAACAGAGAGACCGGCGAATATGACACGGTATTTGCCGATGGACAGACGATCATAAAGGGGCAGGAACTTGACAAATATATGTCGGACGGATGCCTGGCTATGAGATTTATATCTCCTCAGCAGGGAGATTATTATGTGGACAGTTACCTTCCACATATTAGTGCGAGGGGAGGTGTCCGGTAATGGTTGATATAGAAGAACTCACCAAGAGATATGGAAAGTTTGTTGCGCTCGATCATATGAACCTTCATATTGATAAGGGCGAGATATTCGGATTTGTCGGACCAAATGGTGCCGGTAAGACGACAACCATGAGGATCATGTGCGGACTCCTTAAAGCCACATCGGGAAAGGTCACCATAGACGGTGTAGACGCACTTGGCAGACCTGCGGATGTGAAACGGAAGATAGGATATGTTCCTGATTTTTTCGGTGTGTACGACAATCTGAAGGTCATGGAGTACATGGATTTTTATGGCTCCATGTACGGCATGAGCAAGCGGGAAGTGGAGAAGGTCGCAGATAAATATCTGGAGCTTGTCGCCCTTCAGGATAAAAAGGACGAGTTCGTCGACAGCCTTTCAAGAGGTATGAAGCAGAGACTCTGTGTAGCAAGAGCGCTCATACATGATCCCGAGCTTCTGGTGCTCGATGAGCCGAGTTCGGGTCTGGATCCAAGGTCAAGACATGATATGAAGAATATACTGCGTGATCTGAAGGAGATGGGCAAGACCATCGTGATAAGCTCGCATATTCTGCCGGAGCTTTCAGAGATGTGTACGAGTATAGGTGTCATAGACCACGGAAAGATAGTGACCAGCGGAAGCGTGGATGAGATTGTAAATGGTGATAAGAACATGCCTCCTGTAAGGATAAAGGGATATATGTTGGGACTTGATGCGGAGGCCTCAGCCAACAGGATATCTGTCATTGTGAAGGAAAGATTCAATGTGGATCGCATAAGTATACAAGATGGAGAAATTCTTGTCTATTATTCAGGCACGAGGGAGTCTGACGCCGAGCTTCTCAGAAGTCTTGTGGACAACGGTGTGCACGTTCATCAGTTTTTCAGGGAGAAGGAAGATCTGGAATCCCTGTTCCTTAAGATTACGGGAGGTGAGAATCGTGGCGCGAAGAACAATTATTAATCCCATATTGAAGAAGGATATTCTGGTAAATGCGAGAAGTGCCAGAATGGTCGTGACGATAACACTCATCAACTGCCTGTTTGCGCTGGTTGTCGGAATGCTCTTCATGACGAGCAGAGGCTCAGCATATCAGGTATATTATTCAAATATTGCACAGATGTTTCCTGTGCTTGCGGTGTGTGAGCTGTGCATAATAGGACTCATAGTTCCGATAATCACATCCACCTCGATATCCGGTGAGAGGGAGAGACAGACGCTTGAGATCATGCTGACGACTCCGGTAAGACCTATATCGATAGTTGCCGGAAAGCTCCTGTCGGCAGTTGCCACCACGGCAATGTATGTCATAGCAACTCTTCCGTTTATGGCGGTTGCATTCATAGTTGGAGGAATGGGCTGGGACGAACTGTTCAAATACCTTGGAATGGTTCTCTTTATAGATATATACGTTGGTAGTATCGGAATATTTTACTCCTGCGTGAAGAGAACTTCTGTGTCGGCGGCCATATCAACCATAGTGACTATAGCCACTGTTGTGTTTTTATCATGTGCGATAGGAAAAGTTTTTGAATCCATGATGTATATGTCGGACAGTTCAAGAAGCAGTTATGCTGCTTATATGATGGGAAAGGCAGTGTGCTATGCAGTCAATCCTGCCATATGGATAGCAGAAAATTTCGTCAGATTGCTCGAGGATGAATCTGTGGTGGAAACCATGACGGGATACGGTAAATACACGAATTTCGTGGTGGATCATATGGCCGTGATCTCAGTGTGTGTGAATCTCGCAGCATCATTTGTGCTGCTTAAGGTGGCTTCGGTGAAGCTGATTAAGGGCAGCAGAAAAAGGAAAAAGTCAAGGATATGATATTCCAAACAGGTATACAAAATGGAGTTTGACTTGTGTTTGATTATGGGATATCCTTTTTAGTGTAATATGTGCTCCGATGGAGAGGCTGCTCGGCAGAGCGGGAAGGAGCACTTGCTTATGTATAGTAAAGTATTAAGTGGACTTGTACAGGGAATCGACGGGACGCTCATATCAGTGGAGACGGATATACACGATGGGCTTCCCGTTATGAATATGGTCGGATACCTGTCCTCCTGCGTGAAGGAAGCAGGAGAACGGGTCCGGACTGCACTGCGCAATTCCGGTTTCAACATTCCTCCGAAGAGAATAACGATCAATCTCTTTCCGGCGGATATCAGAAAGGAAGGCACTGCCTTCGATCTGCCCATCGCAGCGGGTATGCTGGCGTCCATGGGCGTTATTCCAACAGACAATATAAAGAACATACTTATCCTTGGAGAGCTGGGGCTTGACGGACATGTGAATACGGTGAGCGGTGTGCTGTCCATAGTTCACTCTGCGTACAGCGAAGGTGTGAGGAGCTGTATAGTGCCGGCGGGGAATTCCAGGGAGGCTGCCATTATACGTGGGATGACTGTTATACCGGTCACAAGTATAGGAGAGCTGGTCGATCACTTGAGTGGTATACAGACCATAGAGCCTGAATATGTTGATGTAGAAGCCATGCTGGATACGTCAGGGGATGAAGCTGAAGTGGATTTCTCTGAGGTAATGGGGCATGAATCCCTTAAACGTGGAGTGGAGATAGCCGCGGCGGGAATGCACAACATACTCATGACAGGCCCCGCCGGGGCAGGCAAATCCATGATAGCCAGACGTATCCCGACGATACTTCCGAGACTCAGCCTTGAGGAGAGTATAGAGATAACGAAGGTGTACAGTGTGGCGGGGCTTCTGGATGAGTCCTGTCATATAATAAACCGCCGTCCATTCCGGGCACCTCATCATACGATATCCCTGCATGCCCTGTCCGGCGGCGGGCATAATCCGAGACCAGGAGAGATAAGTCTTGCACACGGTGGTGTGCTGTTTCTCGATGAGCTGCCGGAGTTTAACCGGAACGTGCTCGAGGTCATGAGACAGCCCCTTGAGGACGGTGAGGTCAGTATATCAAGGCTTGGTGGAATATACAGATTTCCTGCGGACTTCATGCTGGTTGCGGCAAGAAATCCATGCCCCTGCGGACAGTACCCGGATATGAACAGGTGTACATGCACGGTCAGGCAGATCAGGAATTATAATGCCAGGATAAGCAAGCCTCTGCTTGACAGGATAGATATAAATGTGGATGTTAGGAAGGTGGACTGCAGACAGTTATTTGGTGGCCGGACAGGGAAGAATTCAGCAGAAATGAGGGAGAGTGTGCTGAGAGCCCAGAGGATACAGAGTGAAAGGTTCAGCGGTGAAAATATACGGTTCAATTCCCAGATGGATTCGGCATTATGTAGTAAATATGTAGTGCTTGACGGCGAGGCAAAGAATTTCATGGAGGACTGTTTTGCCGATATGGATATGACTGCGAGAGGAGCATACAGGGTACTCAAGATAGCCAGGACTATTGCGGATCTCGATGGAGATCCTGAGGTCGGGATAAAACACCTGAGAGAAGCGGTGTTCTTCAGAAATGCGGACATTCAGGGAGGTGTGTGACATGACGGAGGAATTATTTTATCTCTGGTTTGGGATGATAAGCAGGATGACTCACACTGTGAAGATGAACGTTGCCATGAAATACGGAGGTATAAGAGGACTGTGGAACACTTCTGAGGAACAGCTTCGGGATGAACTCACACAGGCTCAGGCTGACGGATTCCTTGAACACAGGGATGCCGGGAAAGTTGCGGCATATGCAGAGGAGCTTCGAAGAAATGACATTACATATATTTATCCGGGACATAAGCTGTATCCCGGGAAGCTGTATGATATACCGGATCCCCCTATGCTTCTGTTTGCAGCAGGGGATGTGGATGTGCTGGCGGATCTGGACCCTGCGGTTGCGGTGGTAGGGGCAAGAAAAGCCTCTGTGTACGGAAGGGAAGCTGCCGACAGGCTGTCGGGGGAGCTTGCAGCATCAGGGGTTACTATAGTCAGTGGAATGGCACTGGGGATAGATGGTGCTGCGCACAGAGCTGCCATGAAGGCCGGAGGAAAGACTGTGGCTGTGCTTGGAAGTGGTATAAATGTTCCGTATCCGAGGGAGAACTATGATATATATCACGACATAAGAAATGGCGGCGGAGTAGTGCTGTCGGAATGTGGGCTTGACATAAGACCGGATGCTTTCAGATTCCCATACAGGAACAGGATAATCAGTGGACTTTCGTCCGGTGTGCTCGTCGTTGAGGCGAGGGAAAAAAGCGGTTCTCTGATCACTGCGGACCAGGCGCTGGAGCAGGGGCGGGAAGTGTATGCTGTTCCTGGGAGGATCACGGATTCGGGCAGCAGAGGCTGTAACGGACTTATCAGAATGGGGGCGGTGTGTGTCACACAGGTGGAGGATATACTTGATGAAATGGGCATAAACCGAGCTGAATCAAAGGCGTTTAACAAAAATTTACTTGCGCCTGCAGAGAAAAAAGTGTATAGTTGTGTACGTTTGGAATCAAGGCATATAGATGATATATGCTTCGAGACTGGGATTTCAGTGTCTGAGGTGACTCAGATATTGTATGAATTAGAACAGAAAAGATTGATAAAACAGTTGGTAAGAAATTATTATGTCAGAGCCTGACCATGAAAATGAACACTGCCGGAAGATGCTCTGGGATGATAAGAATTACAGGAAACCTACAGAAAGGACAGATAGCTATGGCAAAAAATCTTGTTATTGTTGAGTCTCCAGCTAAAGCTAAGACAATAAAAAAGTTTCTTGGATCAAACTATGAGGTGATTGCTTCGAATGGCCATGTGAGAGATCTGCCAAAGAGTCAGATGGGAATAGACGTTGATAATGATTTCGAGCCCAAATATATCACTATAAGGGGTAAAGGTGATATCCTTGCCGCTCTGAGAAAAGCGGTTAAGAAGGCCGACAAGATTTATCTCGCAACTGACCCGGACCGTGAGGGAGAGGCTATATCCTATCATTTGATGAAAGCACTTAAGCTGGAGAATAAGGATTACAAGAGAATTACGTTCAATGAGATTACAAAGAATGCGGTAAAGAATTCTATAAAGCAGGCAAGGGACATAGACATGAACCTTGTGGATGCCCAGCAGGCGAGACGAGTGCTCGACAGACTTGTTGGTTACAAGATCAGCCCGGTTCTCTGGGTAAAGATCAAGAGAGGTCTTTCTGCCGGACGTGTACAGTCTGTTGCACTCAAGCTCGTGTGTGACAGGGAGAAGGAGATAAATGATTTTATCCCGCAGGAATACTGGACACTGGACGCAAATCTGACCGGCGGCAAGCTCAAGAAGCCTATCACGTTCAAGTTTACCGGAGATGGTAAGAATAAGGAAGAGATATCAGGCAGAGCGGCACTTGATGAGATACTCAGCGGTCTTCAAGATGGAGAGTACGTTGTAAAGTCCATAAAAGAGAGTGAGAGAAACAAGAAGGCACCGCTGCCATTTACAACAAGTACGCTGCAGCAGGAGGCTTCATCGAAGCTCAATTTTGCGACATCCAAGACGATGAGAATCGCACAGCAGCTCTATGAGGGAGTTGATATCAAGGGCCGTGGAACGATAGGTCTCATAACATATCTGAGAACAGATTCCACTAGAATATCAGAGGAAGCAGTTGCTGCTGCTGACAAATATATAACGGACAATTTCGGTGAGATATATATTGGCGATTCAAATGGACGCGCCAAGACAGACAAGAAGATACAGGATGCTCATGAGGCTATCAGACCTACAGATGTGACTCTGTCACCGGTCATGGTAAAGGAACAGCTCTCAAGGGATCAGTTCAGACTGTATCAGCTCATATATAATCGTTTCCTTGCAAGCCAGATGGCGGGGGCGGTATATTCTGTCAAGAGTGTAAAGGTAAGCTGCGGCGATGCGACATTCCAGACATCCGCATCAAAGATAGCATTTGACGGATTCCTCGCTGTATACAATTTGGACAATGACAGAGGAGAGACAGTTGCGGGAATCAACAATCTTGCTGAGGGCGATGTGCTGGAGCTTGACGGCTTTGAGGAGAAACAGCATTTTACACAGCCGCCTGCAAGATATACAGAGGCATTGCTTGTCAAGACATTGGAGGAGCTTGGAATTGGAAGACCAAGTACCTATGCTCCAACCATATCGACCATACTTGCGAGAAGATATATAACGAAGGAACAGAAGAAGTTATATGTGACAGCCATAGGTGATGCGGTTAACCAGAGCATGGAGCAGGCGTTCCCGGTTATCATAGATGTGAATTTCACGGCTAACATGGAGTCCCTTCTCGATAAGATAGGAGAGGGAACTGTGGACTGGAAAGTGGTTGTCCGCAATTTCTATCCGGATCTCGACGAGGCGGTGAAGAAGGCGGAGGCAGAACTTGAGTCCATCAAGATAGAGGATGAGGTGTCCGAGGAAGTGTGTGACGTGTGCGGACGAAACATGGTCATCAAGTATGGTCCTCACGGCAAATTTCTGGCGTGTCCTGGATTCCCTGAGTGCAGATTTACAAAGCCGTTCTACGAGAAGATAGGTGTTACCTGTCCTAAGTGTGGCGGAGACGTGGTCATCAAGACGACGAGAAAGGGCAGAAGATACTATGGATGTATCAATGCACCTGAGTGTGATTTCATGTCATGGGCAATGCCAAGCAATGAGAAATGTCCTGAATGTGGAAAGTACATGATAGTAAAGGGCAATAAGCTGGTATGCTCAGATCAGGAGTGTGGTTATACCTGCAACAACAAGGCGGCGGAGACTGCTGATAAATAATTAAGATATAAGATATGTGACAGACAGATTCCTAATTGGAGACAATTAGTGAATTTGTCTGTTTTTTTGTTGAATTGTAGAAAAATTAAAAGAAGTGTATGGTTGTCATAATTATTAAAATTGTGTCGAAAAAAAGACTGACCACTATATGTTGTGGCTAAAAAATCCAGTAAAATCAACACTTTCTTAAATCTTTGTTTTTAGGACAACTTTACATAAAATATGGTTGTTATGTCAATCTTGTTGTGGTAGAATCACAAATAGTCATAATATTTCGAGCAAAAGATACTTTTTGTTACATAAAAAAATGGAGGATAACTTATGAGTGTACAATTGTTAGATAAAACACGAAAAATCAACAAGTTATTGCACAATAACAATTCACATAAGGTTGTTTTTAATGACATTTGTGATGTGCTCAGCGACATTCTTGCTTCAAACGTGATGGTAATAAGCAAGAAGGGCAAGATACTCGGACTCAAGAACAGAGAGGATATTCCGGAGATCCATGAGCTCATTGAGGGTAAGGTAGGAAGTCTCATAGACAACATGCTCAACGAGCGTCTTCTTCTCGTCCTGTCCACTAAGGAGAATGTTAATCTGACGACACTTGGATTTGATGGAAAGGATATAGACAAGTATCATGGTCTGCTCCTTCCTATTGATATAGCAGGAGAGAGACTTGGAACTCTGTTTCTGTACAGACTTCAGACTGAGTACGATATAGATGACATCATTCTTGGCGAATATGGAACCACCGTTGTGGGACTTGAGATGATGCGGGCGCTCAATGAGGAGAATGCTGAGGAGAACCGCAAGCTGGCCATAGTGAGATCAGCGATCAACACTCTGTCGTTTTCAGAGCTGCAGGCGATCAAACATATTTTTTCCGAGCTTGACGGCGAAGAGGGAATACTGGTGGCAAGCAAGGTCGCAGACAGGGTAGGCATAACAAGATCGGTTATAGTGAACGCACTCAGAAAGTTTGAGAGCGCAGGTGTTATCGAGGCGAGATCATCGGGAATGAAGGGCACGTACATAAAAGTGCTGAATGATGTGGTGTTTGATGAACTGAAGAATGCCTGAGAACAGAATTATAAATACATCGAAAAGGAGAGACATATATGATACCGGCAATAGTGACATTGATAGTAGGTGTAGCGATAGTGATAGTAAGCTTTTTCCTTACTGACGGTCCAAAAGAGAATACAGAGAATTCTGTGATGGATGAGAGCAGGGAGAATCTGGAGAAGAAGCTTGATGAGTATTGTGACAGCCTTGTAGAGAAGAAGAAGAATGAGCTGAAGAAACAGGGCGAAGCTGTGAAATCAGACATGAAAAAGGGCCTTGATGAAGTCAGGGAGTCATCGAAAAAAGAGCTTGCTGAGATGAGAGAGAGTTCAAAGAAGGAAATGAGTGAGCTCATGGACAGCGCAAGGAAGGAGCTGGATGAATTCAGAGCCGGCACAGTCAAGGCAAATGAGACAGCCCAGGCTGATACCCAGAAGAAGATAGATGATGCAGTCAAGGCATACGAGGAGGGTATAGAGGCTGCAAAGAAGAAGATGCAGACAGAGCTTGAGGCTTGTGAGAAACAGTTGTCAGAGAAGGCCAAGAAGCAGATGATAGATTACATCAACCAGAGCCTTAAGGATGCATACGAGGCATATGATCCGGATGACACCAGCGAGAAAGAGCCTGTGACATACGATGAGCCTGAGACTGTAGAGACTTCCGAGTCAGAGCCTGCGGAGGCAGATAACGGATCAGAGAAGACTGAGCCAGATGCAGAGAAAGCTCAGTCAGAAAATGATTCTCAGGCAGCAGATAAGACAGAGACAGCAGATGGAGCTGAGACTAAAGCTGATGCTGAAGCAGGAGATGACGTAAAGACAGACGGTATCGCTGACAATGATAAGTCGGAGACATCCGAGGGTGAAGCGCAGAAAGAGAATACCGAGTCAGAGAGCAGCACTGAGGCTGCTGCAGATGCAGAGGCTGCCGAGAAAGCAGTCAGTGTGGAGGATGCACCGGTAACAGACAGTGCATTTACAGTGGTAGAGGCTGAAAATCCTGAGAAGGCAGCCGCAGCAATCGCTGAGAATAACAATGCTGCCAGATCTAGAAACAATCGTTCAAAGAAGAGAAAAAAGAAGAAAGCCGCTCAGAACAAGGTTGTTGATATATGGGATGAAGGCACAGATGTAGAGTCACAGGTTGCAGACCTGCACAAGAAGGGACTCAGCATCATGGAGATCGCAAACAAACTTGGAATAGGAGTTGGAGAGGCTAAGGTTATGATAGACAAGATCAATGAGGCTGACAAACAGTAATCAGTCCGGGAGGTAAGCTATGTATAAAAAAAGTTATTTCAGAGGCCTTGGTACAGGGCTGGTGATAGGAGCACTTACCATGACTGTTGCGTTTAATTTTGGAAATGCCGGAAAAACTGATTCAGGTCAGGGCAAGACGGCGGTCGTAAGTCAGCAGCAGGATAAGAGCACAGAGGATTCTTCCACAGAGACGACAACAGAGAAGAAGACCGAGGATAAGACGACAGAAAAGACAACGACAGAGAAAGTAACCACGGAAAAGAATGCCAATGCCGATAAGACTACAACAGAGACAGGCAAGTCAGAAAATGGCAAGAGCGATGCAGAGAGCGGCAGTGGAAGCAACAGTGGTACGACCGGAAGCTCCGACAAGTCAAATGGAATCGGCACAACAGATAACAACGGAGGCCTTTCTGATAAGACAGAGAGAGTTCCATCTGCCAAGGACAACGGCTATACAGAGGATAAGAATTCGCAGACCGGTTCAGGAAGCAGCACAAATAAGACTACCGAGGCTGCGACAGAGGCTGTGAAAGCGAGTGCCATCAAGTATGACAATGGCGGCGGAGAGATCACATTTGGGGCCGGCACATCAGCATACGAGATATGCCAGTTGCTTGGACAGATAGGCATCAGGGATGCAGATGAGTATTACGACTGGCTTCTCAGATCGGGATATTCTGAGAGTCTTGTACCTGGAACATACACATTTACCGGAAATGAGACAAACGGCGGAATAGTGTGGATCCTTTTAGGTCATCAGTAAATAAAAATATATAAAACACAAGAAAAAAGTGCTTGAATGCACTTTTTTTTTGTGTTACAATGTCGATTGCGTGAGTGCGCATAACAAATATACATGCTGGTTGATAGTTGGCGTGGTGCCTGTGCTCGGGTGGTCCAAAGAGTTGATGCCGGCAGAAGATTTTAACCATGGAGGTAGAAAAAATGAGCGTTATTTCAATGAAGCAGTTATTAGAGGCAGGTGTACATTTCGGACACCAGACAAGAAGATGGAACCCTAAGATGAAGCCAT
>OJNN01000244.1_pt1 | contig 24364 bp, 18 predicted proteins | sample 1597851 | NCBI WGS metagenome assembly OJNN01 (sample SAMN01915222, study PRJEB22387) | human gut metagenome | isolation source: stool | host: Homo sapiens | place: USA | reverse complement strand
GGGGCGTTGCCCCAAACCCCACAAGGGACGCTGTCCCTTGACCCTGCAAGGGGCATTGCCCCTTGACCCGTTTTTGGCAGCCCGGCTTGAGCGTGCTGACCAAACAGTTTATTTCCGAAGGTTTTTATCCTTAGCCCAGCGTTACCGTAACCTGATGCGTCTTGCCATCCGCAAATACCGGCAGGACATTGCCCTCAATCGCCTGTCCATCCACCGTCACCTGCTTCACGCCGCGGCACACATGCGACGGATTCTCAATCGCAATCGCATACGTTGCTCCGCGGAAACGGCGGCTCACCTGATAGCCGTCCCAAGTGTGCGGAATGCACGGGTCAACCTTCAAGCCTTCCCAGTCCGGCTTGATGCCCAGAATGTAGTTGCTGATGACGTAGAAGTTCCATGCCGCCGTGCCGGTCAGCCAGCTGTTCTTCGCTTGACCGAAGTTCTTCGCGTCCTTGCCGGCAATCATCTGGCTGTATACATACGGCTCCATCTTGTGCAGATCGCTGATTTCCTCGCGGTAGGCGGGGGCAATGCGGCTGTACAGGTCGAAGGCGCGGTCGCCGTGGCCGACAACGGTTTCCGCGGCGATAATCCACGGGTTGTTATGGCAGAAGATGCCCGCGTTTTCCTTGTATCCCGGCGGATAAGAGGAAACTTCGCCCAGTTCGAGGTGGTACTCCTTGTAGGCGGGCTGGAGCAGCACGATGCCGTGCTTGGTTTCCAGATACTTGTGGACGGATTCAAGCGCCTTTTCCGCCTTGCCGTCCTTCACACCGACACCACCCATGACGCAGTAGCCTTGGCTTTCGATGTAAATCTTGCCGTCCTCGCATTCCTTCGAGCCGATTTTGTGGCCGAAAGCGTCGTACGCGCGGACGAACCACTCGCCGTCCCAGCCGTCGCGCAGGATGGCTTCGTTCATCGCGTCGATTTCCTTCTGGCAGGCATCCGCCTTGTCGTCAAGCCCGCGGCGGCGCAGAATCGCGACCAGATCCGGCCCAATGGCGACGAACATGCCCGCAATCAGCACGGATTCCGCCACGCGGTCATCCGGTGCGTTCGGGTTGGAGAACGTCTGGAAGGATTCGCTCGGTTCGTCGGAAAAGCAGTTCAGGTTCAGGCAGTCGTTCCAGTCGGCGCGGCCAATCAGCGGCAGACCGTGCGGTCCCTTGTTGTTGACGACGTGGTAGAAGCTCGCTTCGAGGTGCTCCAGCAGCGTGCCGCAGTCGTCGGGATTGCAGTCGTAGGGCGTTGCGGCATCGAGAATGCCAAAGTCGCCCGTCTCCTTGATGTACGCCGCCGTACCGGCAATCAGCCACAGCGGGTCGTCATTGAAGCCGCCGCCGATGTCGTTGTTGCCCTTCTTGGTCAGGGGCTGATACTGGTGATAGCAGCCGCCGTCGCGGAACTGCGTCGCGGCAATGTCAAGGATACGTTCGCGGGCACGTTCGGGGATTTGATGCACGAAGCCGAGCAAGTCCTGCGAAGAATCGCGGAAGCCCATGCCGCGCCCGATGCCGCTCTCGAACATGGAGGTCGAACGGCTCATGTTGAACGTGACCATGCACTGATAGGGATTCCAGATATTGACCATGCGGCCCAATTTCTCGTCAGGCGTGGTCAGCACATAGGCGGACAGCAGGTTGTCCCAGTGCTTCTTCAGCGCGTTAAACGCATCGGCAATCTGCTCGTCGGTCGTCAGCTTCTCCAGCAGCGCCTTCGCGGGCGCTTTGTTGATGACGCTGGGCGCGACGAACTTCTCCGCCTGCGGCACTTCGACGTAGCCCAGCACGAAGTTGAAGCGGCGTTCTTCGCCGGGGGCGAGGGACACCTTCACCTGATGCGCCGCCATCGGCTGCCAGCCGGACGCGATGGAGTTGCCCATCTTGCCGGTGAAAACCGCCTGCGGGTTTTCAAAGCCATTGTACAGCCCAAGGAACGTCTCCATGTCGGTGTCGAAGCCGTCCACAGGGGTGTTCACGGCGTAGAACGCATAGTGATTGCGGCGCTCGCGGTATTCAGTCTTGTGGTAGATGACGCTGCCTTCCACCTCGACCTCGCCGGTGGAGAAGTTGCGCTGGAAGTTCGTCATGTCGTCCTGCGCGTTCCAGAGGCAGAACTCGACGAACGACGTCAGGATGATATCCTTGGGCGCGTCGGAATCATTGCGCAGCGTCACCTGATGCACTTCGGCGTTCACGCCCATCGGCACAAAAGAGAGCTGGCTGGCGGTCAGACCGTTCTTCTGACCGGTGATGATGGTGTAGCCCATGCCGTGGCGGCAGGAATAGCTGTCCAGCTCCGTTTTGACGGGCTTCCAGCCGGGATTCCAGACCGTGTCGCCGTCCTTGATGTAGAAGTAGCGGCCGCCGTTGTCCACGGGCATGTTGTTGTAGCGGTAGCGGGTGACGCGGCGCAGTCGGGCATCGCGGTAGAAGCAATAGCCGCCGGCGGTATTGCTGATGATGCCGAAGAACTGTTCACAGCCGAGGTAGTTAATCCACGGGTAAGGCGTCCGCGGCGTGTCGATGACGTACTCGCGGGCTTTGTCGTCAAAGTGACCGTATTTCATGCACCTAATCCTCCAGAGCAGCGGACGTAGCCGCAGTGATTGTTGCAATCTTATTGTATCACAGCTTTTGCGTTTACGCAAACGTTTTCGTGAATCTTTCGCAAATTTTTTTGTGGGAAATGGCGCTGAAGTGATGCAAAGAGGACAAAACAAACGGTTGTGCAGCGGCGAATCAGCGGTTGACAAAGCGATAGAAAGCGTGCTACAATTCCCAGAAGGAGAAAGCGAAAAGGAAGGAACACACATGGATCGTATTTATCTGGATAATGCGGCGACGACCGCCGTTTCGCAGCCCGTGATGGAGGCAATGCTTCCTTATTATATGCAGGTATACGGCAACCCGTCCTCCATTCATTCTACGGGGCGCGACGCGAAAAAGGCGGTCGAGCGCGCGCGGCGGCAGGTCGCGTCGGCATTGGGGTGCAGCGCGCAGGAAATCTATTTCACCGCGGGCGGGTCGGAGAGCGACAACTGGGCGCTCAAGGGCGCGGCGTTTGCGCATCAGGAGAAGGGCAAGCATATCATCACCACGCAGATTGAGCATCACGCCATCCTGCATACCTGCCAGTGGCTGGAAGCGCAGGGTTGGCAGGTGACGTATCTCCCGGTGGATGCGGACGGCTTCGTGACTGCCCAGCAGGTGGAGAACGCCCTGCGCCCGGATACCGTGCTGGTCAGCGTGATGGCGGCGAACAACGAAATCGGCACGCTCGAACCCGTCGCGGAGATTGGCGCACTCTGCCACGAACGCGGCGTACTCTTCCACACGGACGCGGTGCAGGCGATCGGCGCGATTCCGCTGGATGTCGAGGCGCTCCACGCGGCTATGCTGTCCCTCTCGGCACACAAGTTCCATGGGCCGAAGGGCATCGGCGCGCTGTACATCCGCAAGGGCGTGAAAATCGACCCGCTGATTCACGGCGGCGCGCAGGAACGCGGGCATCGCGCAGGCACGGAGAATCTGCCCGGCATCGTCGGCTTGGGCAAGGCGATTGAACTGGCGGAAGAGGGCTTGGCGGAGAACGCGGCGCGGATGACCGTTCTGCGCAATCGGCTCATCAGCGGCTTGACGGCGGCGATTCCCAACATGCGCATCAACGGCACGATGGACAAGCGTCTGCCGAACAACGTGAACGTGTCTTTTGCGGGCATCGAGGGTGAAGCGGTGCTGCTCCGGCTGGATTTGGAGGGCATCGCGGCGTCGAGTGGGTCGGCATGTACGGCGGGCAGCCTTGACCCCAGCCATGTGCTGACGGCGATTGGCTTGACGCGCGACGAAGCGAAAGGTTCACTGCGGCTGACCCTTGGCACGGACACCACGCAGGCGGATATTGACGAGGTGGTAAAGAAGCTGCCGGGGATTGTGGCGAGTTTGAGGGAGATGACCAGCTGGTGCGGGAGAGGATGAGGAGTATTACTCATGTAGGAAGATAAACAAAAGAGAGCAAATTTACATTTGCTACCCTATTTGTTTTAAATGACTTTTCGCAATCAATGAAGTCTAACTAATGGTTTCAATAACACTGCATAAAATTTTTCTTCATAGCGCATATGGTACTTGACAAAATATTAAATTAATATTATACTAATAATCGTCTCAATATTATTCTAATATTTTGGAGGTGCTACATGGGAACGGACTTGCTTAGTATTTTCAAAAAGGCTGACTTAAAAGAAGTCGGCAAAACAACAGGGAATATCATCTCGTTGGCGCTTAAATCTAATAAGAAAACGGGCGCAAAAATTGCGCGTGCTGTGCTGGATGATGGGAGCACTCTGATTAAGAGGATAACAGCTTCCGGTGTCGTTTCAGAAACTATTCACAAGATTCCTGAAATCTTGTCTATCCCCCAACGAAATAATATTATCAGAGATTTGGCAAAGCAAAATCTCACGCAAGAAACAATAGCAGCAATGCTGGATATTTCTCAATCAACAGTTTCAAACGTATTGAGAGGAAAGTAAAAAAACAGCGGCATTAAGCACTAATGCTGTAAGTACGACAAAAGGCGTAAATACTCAAAAATGGCTATGGAAGAACGACGGTTGTTCTTTCATAGCCATTTTGAATTAGTCACGGATGAGAAATTTGCACCCCCTTACACCACCTTCACCATTTCCTCCTCGCTGTCCTCATCCACATTCCCCGTGTGCTGGAATCCCAGCGATTCGTACAGCCGCATCGCCGGAATATTTTCCTGATGGCACGTCAGCACAACGCGCCCCGAATCCCCGAACGGCTTCGTCGCGATATAGTCCAGCACCGCCTTCATCGCTGCGGTTCCGTAGCCTTTGCCTTGCTCGGCGGCGTCAATCATCATGTGCCAAATGTCGTATTCCGGCACGTCGTAGTCGTAAATCACCATGACGTATCCCACCATCCGCGCGTCAGCGTAAATGCCGAACGGCTGGCACTGATCACGGTAGACATACGCCTGCGCAAGGCTGCGAATCGGGTGGGAGACGTACTGCGTCTGGTCGTCGCGGAGCTGCAAATGGAATGCATCCAGAAAGTTGTTTTCGTCAATGGGCTTGAGCGTGATGTTCATCGGGTCAATCCTTTCCTAATTAAATCGTCTTTGGGGTGGCATCTGCCCATCTAACGGAGCGCGCGGGCATTTTCATCCCGAAAATCGGATTTTTGGGGAAAAGAAAAATCTGCGTGTTCGTCTTCCCGACAATGCCTTTTTGTGCTATGATAAAAAGGCAAACAGAAAGGGGAACAAGCATGAAGATTCTGGTTCGATATCACGACGGCGCAGTGCCGCTGACCATCCTGCCGCAGGGGGACTGGATTGACCTGTGCGCGGCGGAAACCGTGACGATGCACGCGGGGGAGTTCCGCATTATTTCGCTGGGCGTGTCGATGCAGCTGCCGGAGGGGTACGAGGCGCACATTGTGCCGCGCAGCTCGACCTTCCGCAAGTGGGGGATTTTGCAGGCGAACAGCATGGGGGTCATCGACGAAAGCTACTGCGGTGACGACGACGTGTGGGGATTTCCGGCGCTGGCAATGCGTGACACGACAATCGTGCGTGGCGACCGCATCTGCCAGTTCCGCGTGATGAGAAAGATGGACAAGCCGGAACTGGTGACGGTGGAACGCCTCGATAACGCTTCCCGCGGCGGCTTCGGCAGCACGGGTACACGATGAAGAAGAAAAAACGCCGGACGACGCGGCGCAAGGCGACACGCCGGACGATTTTCCAACTGCTGCTGACACTCCTGATGGCGGTGCTGCTGTTCGTCCGCAGCGACGCGCCGAACGGGGATGATTTCCTCGCGCCGATTCCGACGAAGCTGCCGACGGCGACCGCCGCACCTGTTTCATCCGCTGATTTAACGGTGTATTTCCTCGATGTCGGTCAGGCGGACGGCGCAATTCTCATCAGCGACGGCCACGCCATGATGATTGACGGCGGAAAAGCCTCCGCCAGCCAATTCGTCTACGCCTACCTGACCAAGACGCTGGGGATTGAGCACCTTGACGCCATCATTGCGACGCATCCGCATGAAGATCACATTGGCGGTCTGCCCGGCGCGCTGAATGCCTGCACGGTCGGCGCGGTGTATTCGCCCGTGACGCAGTGGGATACGAAGGTATTCAGCTCACTGGTGAAGTACACCGAAAGGCAGGGAATTTCGCTGACTGTGCCGAGCATCGGCGACAGCTTTTATCTCGGCAGCGCGCAGGTGACGTTCCTCTCCGACGGGCAGGGCTTCACGGACACAAACGACATGTCGCTGGTCGTGCGCGTGGACTGCGGCAGCACGTCGTTCCTCTTCACGGGCGACGCGGAGTGGAACGCGGAACACGCGCTTTTGGCAAATGGCGAACCGCTGCAGGCGACGGTGCTGAAAGTCGGCCATCACGGCAGTGAAACCTCGACGTGCTATGCCTTCCTGCGTGAAATCATGCCACAGTACGCCGTCATCAGCGTCGGCAAGGGCAACACCTATGGCCATCCGGCGGAAAGCACCCTGAGCCGCCTTCGCGACGCGGATGTTGTCGTTTTCCGAACCGACGAGCAGGGGACAATTATCTGCCGCTCCGACGGGCGGAATGTGACGTTTGAGACGGAAAAGTGACGACCGAAGGGGTCAAGGGGCGAACGGAAAGCTCCCTTTTGCCTCCGCAGAGGCGAAATCCCCTGCAGCAAAAGCGTTGTATAAGGAAGGAAAAACGCGAATGATAAACATCCGCCGCATGTGGCAGCCCCTGACGGCTACTCCTTTCCTCGCAACGGCGGCGCACCATGAAATCCTGCCCTGCGAATCCCTGCAAAGGTGGATTCGCTGCTTCTGGGGCGGCATTGCCGGCGCTGGCGCATCCCCGACGCGCGTTATTCCTGATGTTTGCGCTGACCTCATCTACCACATTGACGAAACGGCGGGACGCATCATTCAAGCGAGTTTCTGCGGCGTCAGCGACGTGTGCGGCACTGCGCATTTGCCGATGATTCCGGGGCATACGGTGAGCACATTCGCCATCCGCTTCCATGCCTTCGGCGCGTATGCGTTTGCGGATGATGCCCTTCGCGGCACGTTGAACGGCTCTGAATCGCCGGAAGTCCGATTCGGCCGACTTGACCGGGCGCTGCGGGCGCGATTGCCGGAATTGCGCGGATTATCGGCGCGCACGGCGTATGCGCAGAGCGTCCTGCTGGCGTTTCAGTGCCGGGAAAATCTGCTGGTGGAGACGGCGGCGGATGCGCTGCTGTACCACCGCGGGACGGCGACGGTCAGCGCGTGGGCGCACGAGTTGTTCATCAGCAGCCGTCAGCTGGAGCGCCTTTTGGGCGAGTACTGGGGCTTGTCGCCGAAGAAGGGAAGTGCGCTGGTGCGGTATCAGGCGCTCTATCAGGAGATTTGCCGCGGGACACTGAATAACGTGCAGGATGCGGTGGCGCGCTACGACTTTGCGGATCAGGCGCACCTGTGCCGCGAGTTTCGCCGCTATCACGGGGAAAACGTGTCGCGTTTCTTCAAGACATCGTGCGAAAATGGGCGTACAATGGAGGAAAACGGCGTTTATCCGCCGGAGGAGGTATCAACATGAGCGAAAGCATCAGCGTCTGCGGCACGGATTGCGGCGCATGTTCATTCTTTGGGGGACTGTGCCGGGGCTGCAACGAATGTCAGGGGCGTGTGTTCCATGCGCCGGCGGGCTGCGCGTGCCCGATTTACGCCTGTGTGCGGGAGAAAAAGGGCTTGCGGAACTGCGCGCAGTGCCCCGACCTGCCGTGCAGCCTTTGGCAAAGCACCCGCGACCCGTCGTTCACGGACGAGCAGTTTGCCGCGAATATCGCCGGGCGCGTCGAGAATCTGCGGAAGCGCATGACGAATCGCGAGCTGGCGGATTTCGTCTCTGCCCAGCTGGCGCCGCTGCCGGAAGTCCGCCGAATCCCCATGATGGGCGGGTTCATCTTCTACTACCGCGAGCGGATTTTCGGCGGCGTATACGGCACGGGCTTCATGGTCAAGAACGTCCCGGCAGCGTGGCGCTTCATGCCGGGTACTTCCGCCGAGCCGCCCTACGATGGCGCGAAGCCTATGCTGCACGTCCCGATTCTCGCCGATTCCGCAAAGCTCCGCGCCATGGTGCAGGCGATGTGGGAAGAACTGCCGGAACGTCCGCCGAGAAAGCGGAAACGCTGACGGCTTTTGGGAAGCACAGCGGCAAATCAGCAAAAAGGCGCGTCAAAAGGGGAAAAAACCTCCGAAAACCCTTGGCTTAATAGTGACAAGTAACTATGCCCTATTTGCGGCAAGTGGTTTCTGATCACGGATGCAAGGCAGACCAAATACTGCGGAGGACTTGCTCCGGGGGATAAGCGTGGGCGCACTTGCAGACAGATCGGCAATCTCAAAGGCAGAGAGCAACGAGAGCTTGCGGACGATCATCCGATTAGGGCGATCTACAATCGCCGCATGAATACGATCACGCAGTATCTCCGCCGTGGCACGCTGGACGAGCAGACCGCCGCCGTAATGAAACGGTTGGCGAAAGATAAACTGGAACGTGCTATTTTGGACGTTGCCTATGCCAATGGCAGTTATGAAAAGGAAATGGAACAGGCAACTTTATTGAAAGAAACAAAGAAGAAACGTTGAATTTGACGAGGTGATGTTATGAAACTAATAAGAGCAAATGTAAATGATTGTGAAAAAATATGGGAAATGCAAACGGAAGCTTTTTCCGATTTGTTAGAAAGATATCAAGACTATGAAACAAGTCCTGGAAATGAGGCAAAAGAAAGAATAGAAGCTAAATTATCACAAGAATTTACATATTTCTATTATATTTTTGACGGAGATAATTTAGTTGGTGCGATTAGAGTTGTAGATAAAAAAGATGGAAGTAGAAAAAGAGTAGCACCTGTTTTTATTATGAAAGAATTTAGAAATAAAGGGTTGGCACAAAAAGCATTTGAAGAAGTCGAAAAAATTCATGGACATGATAATTGGAAACTTGACACCATTCTTCAAGAAGAAGGAAATTGTTATTTATATGAGAAGTTGGGATATAAAAGGACAGGATTGGTTGAAAATATAAATGATAAAATGGATATTGTTTATTACGAAAAGAATTAAACAACTTTCAGTTTTCAAATGAAGGGAGCTGCGCCGAATGTCCGAAGAACGCTTCTGGAATACCGATGAATATGCCAGTACAGCTAAGTAAATTAGTTCCTTATCACAGTTAATCCTTGAAAAATGCGCATTTTGCGCTTGACAAAGCGGCGCGTTTATTGTACAATAGTGGATGGCATCAATAGCTCCGCTTGCCCCGGAAACTATTGAAACACCCGCGGAGGACATGCGACCATCATGCCGTGCCGCACACACATAGAGAACCATCACTTAGGGAGGAAAAACCTTTGAAGACGTTCATGCCGAAAGCGGCTGACATTACCCGTCAGTGGTATGTTGTCGATGCCGAGGGTCAGGTGTTTGGCCGTGTGGCCAGCCAGGTCGCGAACATCCTTCGCGGCAAGAATAAGCCGATTTACACCCCCAATGTGGATACCGGCGATTATGTCATTATCATCAATGCGGATAAGATCGTCATGACCGGCAAGAAGCTGGATCAGAAGATTTATTATCATCACACCGGCTATGTCGGCGGCCTGAAGGAAACCAAGTACCGCAAGCTGCTGGCTGAGAAGCCTGAATTTGCAATCCGCCGTGCTGTCGTGGGTATGCTGCCCAAGGGACCGCTGGGTCGCCAGATGGCCAAGAAGCTCAAGGTCTACGCTGGCCCGAATCATGACCATGCGGCACAGAAGCCCGTGAAGTTTGACCTCGTGTAAGGCGGAAAGGAGAAAAACAAATGGCTAAGGTTGATTACAGCGCTGTTGGCCGCCGCAAGAAGGCTGTTGCCCGCGTCCGCCTGGTCGCCGGTGATGGCAAAGTGACCATCAACAAGCGTGATATTGATAACTACTTCGGTCTGGAGACCCTCAAGATGACCGTTCGTCAGCCCCTGACGCTGACCAGCACGACCTCTTTCGACGTGCTGGTGAATGTCTGCGGCGGCGGTGTGTCCGGTCAGGCCGGCGCAATTCGTCACGGCATCTCTCGTGCCCTGTGCAAGGCTGATCCGGAACTGCGTGCTGCCCTGAAGAAGGCTGGCTTCCTCACCCGCGATCCTCGTATGAAGGAACGCAAGAAGTACGGTCTGAAGGCCGCCCGTCGTGCGCCTCAGTTCTCCAAGCGCTAAGCCGCTTCGTTTCGAGAACGGATTTTTCGATCGAATCGCTCAAAAGCCCCGGAAAACCATCGGTTTTCCGGGGTTTTTCTTTTTTGATTCCGCTGTTTCCTTTTGAGGAAATTTGATACTCTCTATCCCCTTTTTAATGGGTTAACCATAGGGGAAAATCGGGTTTGGAGCGATGAATGGGTTAAAAAATAGGGGAAAATCCCCCTCCATTCCGAGCCCTGCGAGGCACATCTATAGAGGCAATTTATCCCTCCCGGTGTCTTTGTTTCGCTTTGAATTCTTTTGGCGAAGTTTATTCCCGGTTATACCATATACGGATGGTTGAGGCCCAGTTACCCATTGCGGTAGCTGGGCCTTTTTTGTTTTCCGATATTCCAATGATGAATGCTCAAAGGAGAAGCCCGTGAAAAAATTTTTTAGAAATTTCTCCAGAGGCTTAATTTTTGTCCTTTCCCGTGATCTACCACTTGAGGGGCAAAAACCTCTCACCTGTTCCTTGACAATCGAATACACATTCAACAGGTACATTCCTGATCGGGGGCGAAGGTCCCAGCCGAATGAAGGTGCGCCACGAACTTCCTGCCCACAAGGGTTATCACGGAAAGCAAGGTTGGTAGCGATTCCGAACCATTCTGAAATATCCGCTTGCTACGGATAAGGCGATGAAACGATTCAGGGACAATGATACTTCCCTATGGGGCTGGCGGAGTACCCGGCAGAGGTGAGATTCCTATGAGTTCGGTCAGCAGCCGAACGCCTGTTGACTTCCTTTTCTGCATTTTGGGTTCGAGGAAAAATGAAATGCAGCGACGAAAGCCCCAAAAGGTATTTTGAGGCTTTCGTGGATCAGAAATGATTCAAATTCAGAGAAAGGAGGAAAAACCCATGGAAAACTGTAAGGTGATCGCCATCACACATCAGAAGGGCGGCGTCGGCAAGACGACGACCGCAGTCAATCTCGGCGTGGGACTTGCAAGCTCCGGCAAACGGGTTCTGCTGGTAGATGCTGACCCGCAGGGCAGCTTAACCGTGAGCCTCGGCATAAAGAACCCAGACGAGCTGGATGTATCGCTGTCGTCCCTTATGCAGTCGGTCATTGATGATGAGCCGCTTGCAGAGGGTGCAATTATCCGGCACCAGGAAGGTGTGGATTTGCTTCCCTCGAACATTGAGCTCTCCGGTATGGAAACAGGTCTGTTCAATGTCATGAGCCGTGAGTATGTTCTGAAGAACGCCATCGACGGCATGAGGAAAAGCTACGACTACATTCTGATTGACTGTATGCCCTCGCTGGGCATGATGACGGTCAATGCGCTGGTTGCGGCAAACAGTGTGATTATCCCGTCTCAGCCGAACTTCCTGTCAACCAAAGGTCTTAACCTGCTTCTGCGCTCCATTTCAAAGATCAAGCGGCAGATCAACCCGAGATTAAAGATTGACGGCATTTTGCTGACGATGGTGGATAACCGCACCAACAACGCCAAGGCGATTATTTCCTCACTTCGTTCCACCGTGGGAGAGAACATCCGCGTGTTTCGCTCCGAGATTCCCTTTTCGGTAAGAGCTGCGGAGTGCAGTCTTTCCGGAGAAAGCATCTTCTCTCACGACAAGAACGGCAAGGTCGCAGCAGCGTATGAGGCTCTGACGAAGGAGGTGACAGAGATTGAAGAGCGTGCAAAAAATCGATCTGGGCCTGACCGGGTACGATGAGCTTTTCATGAATGACGCGGAGCGAAAGGAAAACAAGCTCCCGCGCATTTATGATATTCCCCTCTCGGAGATCGACGATTTTCCCGACCACCCCTTCAAGGTGAAGCTGGACGAGGACATGGATCAGCTTGTCCAGAGCATCAAGGAGCGTGGGATCATCACCCCTGTCACCCTCCGACCAAAGGAGGATGGGCGGTACGAGATTGTGTCGGGGCATCGCAGAAGGAAGGCTTGCGAGCTTGCCGGGTTTGATACCGTGAAAGCCGAGGTGCGGGAGATGACCCGAGACGAGGCCATTATTCTAATGGTGGAATCGAACCTGCAGCGCTCTGTGATACTGCCCAGTGAAAAAGCTTTTTCGTACAAGATGAGGCTGGAAGCTATGAACCGACAGGGACAGCGCAGTGATTTAACTTCGACACCAGTGGTGTCAAAGTCCCGGTCTAACGAAGAATTGGGCAGTGAGCACGGTGAAAGCCGCGAACAGGTGCGGCGCTATATTCGTCTTACAGAGCTCATTCCGGAGCTTCTGGATTTGGTTGACGAGGGACGCATTGCGTTCAGACCGGCGGTGGAGCTTTCGTACCTGCAAAAAGAGGAACAGCGCGCCCTGCTGGAGCAAATCGCCTACGCAGATGCCACGCCATCCCTTGCCCAGGCCATTAAGCTGAAGCGATTCTCCCAGGACGGAAAGCTGAACAACGAGGTCATCGAGTCGATTATGAGCGAGGAAAAGCCGAACCAGAGGGAGAAGATCAACATCAAGTACGCCGAGGCCAGAAGGTTTATCCCTGCCAGCGTTCCTTACGAAAAAACCGGTGAGTATATTCTAAAAGCGCTGGAATATTATCACCGGTATCAGGAAAGGCAGAAAAGTCGGAATGACGCAAGATAGGTTCTTCGCCAAGGGGGCAGTCTACCCTTTTGACGCTGCGTCAGCGCCGTCCCCCCTCTCACACTCTCCCCCTCATTTACCGGCAATACCAGCTCAAAAGGAAAATATACAGGCGGCACAATTGAAGAAAACCAAGTGCATTCGTACAATATGAGAAAAAACAGTTATTGGAGGTCATCCCATGAAAAAGAATCTCATGTTGTGTGCGCTCCTACTTGCCGTATTGCTTTCCGGATGCGCCGCAGAGCCATTGCAAGGGCAAACGGCAGGAAACACACCGAAAGCTTCAACGCCACAGGAAGGAACGCCTGCTTCCTTTGAGCCGGTATCCATAGAACCAAACGCTCCCACAGAAGCCCCGACAGAAGCCGCCGATCCAGCAGCTTGCACATCAAATGAGGACAAACACGAAAGCGGCCCTGCTATTTCTTCTGAGCCGGTAAGCGCACCCACGGAATCGAATGCGCCTTCATCGGAAGAAAACGAACAGCCCCCCGTGATTCCGGAGAAGCCGGAGAAAACAGAATGTCCAAAAGAGGAACCGTCCGTTCCTGTGATAACCGAGCCGGAGCCGACTCCGGAGCCCGAGCCCGCATTTGATATCGAACACTGGATTTCTTACGCAAAAAGCACGGCGGTGAGCTTGGGGCTGACCTTGGATAGCTCGGCAACCGATTGCTGGGACAATCCGATTATCGCAAAGCCGACCTGCATCTACCTAGAGAGACATCAGCTCCCGCCTGAACAGATATGCGAAGGACGAGGAGGTAACCGCTGTCTGGATCTGGTACGAATGTATCGACACAAGCAGCTACCTGATCTATATCGGGTACGCATAAGCATCAACAAATCAATACACCGAAATGAGCATCGTGGAAGCACGGTGCTTTTTTCATGCCTTGAAGGAGGACAGAACGAATGAAGAAGATTCTCAAAAGAGGAATGTCGGGGCTGCTTGCAGTCCTCATGGCATTCACTGTGCTTGCGGGCTTTGGCACGACCACGGCCTTCGCCGCGAGCGAAACAGCGGAGTCCTATATGATTTCCTTCCCCCGTGACGGGGACGCTGCTCAGATTTACTCCGAGGACGCATGGGGGCACTCCGCAAAAACCTACATGAACGGCTGGACAACAGGCTCCAGCAACTACACCACCCTGCACTGTATGGATTCCTTTGACGGGAAGGTATGCTATTGCATCGAGCCCGGCCTCTCCCGAAATGTCGGCGATACCTACCACGGCTTCGGTGAGGATTTTTGGGATAACTATCCCAGCCAGTACAACAACACCATCGAGCCGGACGATATTAAGCTGCTGTTGGGGCGTATCATGCAGTATGGCTATCAGGGCAACCTTTCCACCTCGTGGAGATCGCAGAATGATTCCGATGCGGATAAGCTGGCCCACGCCTTCGCTACCCAGCTGCTCGTTTGGGAAACGGTTGTGGGCGAGCGCGATGCGGACTTTGACCATGTGAGCACCGGCGGCTATGATGAGATCCTGTCGCTGGTTTCCCCCAATCATCCGCTGTATAGCCGAATCATGGATTATTACGACAGCATCGAGTCCAGTGTGCAGAGCCATGCCGTTTGCCCCAGCTTTATGAGCAGAAGCAGCGGCGGCGCAAAGACCATTGAGCTTGCGTGGGATGGCAGTCAGTACATTGCCGAGCTCACGGATACCAACCGCGTGCTGTCACAGTTTACCTTCTCCGCCAGTGAGACAGGCTTCCATTTCAGCGTGTCGGGCAATACGCTCACTATCACCACCGATACGGCTCCCACCGGCAATGTGACGATTTCTGCAAGTCGAAGCGCATCCCGCTGCGGCGGTCTTGTTTGGACGGACTATAAGTACGGCCCCAACGGCGGCGTTCAGGATACCATCACCTATACGGCCTCCGTCAGCGACCCCGTAAGGGCATTTGTCAAGCTGAAGGTCAGCTACGGCAGCGCCAAAATCATCAAGACCAGCGAGGACGGCAGGGTGGACGGCATTACCTTCACCATCACCGGCGAGGGCGTCAATCAGACCGTTACCACCGACCGGAACGGTGAAATTCGCATCGACAATCTGATGCCCGGTGTCTATACCGTCACTGAACAGAGCTACGACAAGTATGTACCCCAGGAAAGCCACCGTGTTACCGTGCTCGCTGGGCAGACGGCGACGGTTTCCTTCAACAATGTACTCCGCCGCGGTGATCTGACCGTGACCAAGACCTCCGAGGACGGACTGAACCAGGGTGTGAAGTTCCACCTTTTTGGAACCTCCCTCAGCGGTCTGCCCGTGGATGAATTTGCTGTTACCGATGAAAACGGTGTTGCGACTTTCAAGGATGTGCTTATCGGCACCGGCTACACGCTGGAGGAGATGGACGCCGCCATTCACTATGTGATTCCCGACAGTCAGAGCGCCGCAGTGGAATGGAACAGTGTAACAAATAAGAGCTTTTCCAACATCCTCAAGAAATTCAATGTCACCGTCACTAAGAGCGACTGTGAGGTCGGAACGGCGCAGGGCGACGCTTCGCTTGCCGGTGCCGCCTACGGCATTTATAAGGGCGATCAGCTTGTGGATACCTACTACACCGACGAGAACGGCCAGTTCACCACCGGCTATTATGTCTGCGGCGACGACTGGACGATTCGTGAGATCAGCCCCTCCGAGGGCTATCTTCTGGATAGTACCGTTTATCCTGTCGGTGCAGAGGCGGCCAATTACACCGTTGAGCTGAACGCTGCGCCTGCTGTGGCTGTTGCTGAGCAGGTGCAGAAGGGCAATATCGCCATCATCAAGCACTCGGATAACGGCGATACGCAGATCGAAACTCCCGAAGAAGGTGCTGTGTTCGCTATCTATCTGAAAGCCGCAGGCAGCTATGAGGCGGCAAAGGATACAGAGCGGGACTACCTGACCTGCGATGAAAACGGCTTTGTCCAAAGCAAGGACCTGCCCTACGGCGTGTATACCGTGCATCAAGTCTCCGGCTGGGAGGGCCGTGAGCTGATGAGCGACTTTGATGTGTTTATTGCCAAGGACGGCGAGACCTATCGCTACCTCATCAACAACGCTAACTTCGAGTCCTTCATTAAGGTCATCAAGGTGGATGCGGAGACCGGCAATACCATTCCCTATGCGGGTGCGGGCTTCCAGATCTTCCGTCCGGATGGCTCCAAGGTGGAAATGACCTTTACCTATCCGGAGGTTACCACCATCGACACCTTCTACACCAATGACGCCGGCATGCTCATCACGCCGGAGAAGCTGGAGTTTGGCAAGGGCTACTCCCTCAAGGAGGTCTCCGCTCCTTACGGCTATGTGCTCAGTCATGAGGCGGTCAAGTTCGATGTGACCGAAGAGAATTCCACCGAGGAAAGCGGCGTGACGGTCGTTGCGGTGAAGCTGGGCAACTACGCGCAGAAGGGCATCATCAAGATTTCCAAAACCGGTGAGGTGTTTGCCTCTGTTGCGGCGGCGGACGGGGTCTATCAGCCGGTCTATACGGTGCAGGGACTTGCGGGAGCAACCTATGAGATCAAGGCCGCGGCGGACATCTACACCCCGGATGATACGCTGCGCTGTAGTGCCGGCGAGGTGGTGGATACGGAGACCACCGGCGCAGATGGCATGGCGGAGAGCAAGCCGCTGTATCTGGGAAAATACGAAATCACCGAGATGAAAGCCCCCGACGGGATGGTCATTAACAAGGACGCCCATACCGCAGAGCTTGTCTACGCCGGCCAGGAGATTGAGATCACCGAAACCGCTGCCAGCTTCTGCAATGACAGACAGAAGGCGCGGATTTCTCTTTCCAAGGTACTGGAGCAGAACAAGCAGTTCGGTATCGGCATGAATAACGAGCTTTCCGCCGTGACCTTCGGCTTCTATGCCGCCGAGGAGCTTACCGCAGCAGACGGCTCTGTCATTCCTGCGGACGGACTGATTGAGATTCTGTCCCTTGACGAAAACGGGAAAGCCGTGCTCAAGAGCGATGTCCCCTTCGGCAGCTACTATGTCAGAGAAATCAGCACCGACAGCCACTATATGCTCTCCGATGAGAAGTACCCTGTGACCTTCGCCTATGCCGGTCAGGAAATCCCCGTTGTGGAGCTTGCCGTCAATGATGGAAAGAGCATTACCAACGAGATGATCTACGGAGAGATCTACGGCATGAAGAAGGATGAGGACGGCAAGGCGCTGGCCGGAGCTACCATCGGGCTGTTCCTCACAGACGGCACCGAGCCTATCCTGACCACCGTTTCCGCAGAGGACGGCAGCTTCTCCTTCGCGGACATCCCTTATGGCGAGTATGTGGTGCGTGAAATCACCGAACCGGAGGGCTATGTAATGGATGATACGCCTTATACCGTGAAGGTAGATCAGAATGGTGCTGGGGTCGAGATTGAGATCACCAACAAGCTCATTCGCGGCAGCGTTCAGCTGACCAAAGTGGATAAAAACTATCCCGATCATCACCTGAGTGGCGCAGTCTTTGAGGCATACCGTGACGGAAAGCTCGTGGGCCAGATGGAAGAGCTGTCCGATGGCGTTTACAAGCTGGATGATTTGCCCTAAGGGTTTTCCTTCCCCTTTAATTTCAATCCACGCTCCCCGCACGGGGAGCGACGATAACACCCCGCCGCCCCCCGACTTGCAAAAAATTTCAATCCACGCTCCCCGCACGGGGAGCGACTTTCCCGGCGTATCCTTTCAAGAAATTCTGCGTATTTCAATCCACGCTCCCCGCACGGGGAGCGACAAAGGGTTCCAAATCAAGCCGGGTTCACCGGCGATTTCAATCCACGCTCCCCGCACGGGGAGCGACCGAAGCCGTGCTTCTGGTAAAGTGTCGTCGCAATGATTTCAATCCACGCTCCCCGCACGGGGAGCGACCGGTGTGACCACAACGCAAGCAATGCTGGAAAGTATTTCAATCCACGCTCCCCGCACGGGGAGCGACGTCTGCGCAGAACGAAACGCTTAAAACCTACATATTTCAATCCACGCTCCCCGCACGGGGAGCGACCACCTTCCGCTGCTGGCTTCTCCGGCTGGGGATATTTCAATCCACGCTCCCCGCACGGGGAGCGACGGGGCGCATTTCAAGTGAGCGATGCGTTGAGCATGATTTCAATCCACGCTCCCCGCACGGGGAGCGACATCAGCTTCTCCACAAGCTCGATTGTCTCCCGCCATTTCAATCCACGCTCCCCGCACGGGGAGCGACTGGATTCCATGTCCAGCAACAGTATGAAGTCCTCATTTCAATCCACGCTCCCCGCACGGGGAGCGACAATCCGTCCGCGCTTTTCGGCTACGAAATCGAGGCATTTCAATCCACGCTCCCCGCACGGGGAGCGACGCGCTGCTTTGCGCGTCCTCCGCGTAATCCGTCGGATTTCAATCCACGCTCCCCGCACGGGGAGCGACGGGCACAGCTTCCTCTTCGCCCGGCTCAAATACCTATTTCAATCCACGCTCCCCGCACGGGGAGCGACGTCCTCCTGTTCCGGGCGTGTGCCCGTCTTGATTTATTTCAATCCACGCTCCCCGCACGGGGAGCGACCGGGAGCCACAAGCCCCGACACCACAACTGGGAGATTTCAATCCACGCTCCCCGCACGGGGAGCGACTCGACGGTGTTCACCGGGTGCTGATACTTCTGACGATTTCAATCCACGCTCCCCGCACGGGGAGCGACTCGCCGACGTGGGCGTGACGCTCTTTCCAGCGCCCATTTCAATCCACGCTCCCCGCACGGGGAGCGACTTTTCAACGACGATCGTGCCGTCGTCGTGGGTATATTTCAATCCACGCTCCCCGCACGGGGAGCGACACGGCGTGGACTGCCGAAACGCTGCGCTGGATGAAATTTCAATCCACGCTCCCCGCACGGGGAGCGACAAGATACCACTTTTTCCGGCGTTTGTCCAACGTCATTTCAATCCACGCTCCCCGCACGGGGAGCGACCCGACTCCCCCCGCGGGGGACGAACGAGGCGGCGATTTCAATCCACGCTCCCCGCACGGGGAGCGACCGGCGCTGCAGTTTGGATTTGTGCAGCCTGCTAATTTCAATCCACGCTCCCCGCACGGGGAGCGACTCTGCACTGCCTCGCTCACGCCGTCCATTTCCGCCCGATTTCAATCCACGCTCCCCGCACGGGGAGCGACTCGAAACGGGAGCGGTTGTGCTCCCGTATGTGCATTTCAATCCACGCTCCCCGCACGGGGAGCGACAATCACGGGTTGACTGGGCATAGACGTATTCACCATTTCAATCCACGCTCCCCGCACGGGGAGCGACTATATTGTCAAATAAAAAAGGAGGCAATGACAATATTTCAATCCACGCTCCCCGCACGGGGAGCGACCATTTCCGGCACGCCCTACAAGCAGACCAGCGACATTTCAATCCACGCTCCCCGCACGGGGAGCGACGCCTCTGAGGACGAACATTTCGCGGCTATCAATGAATTTCAATCCACGCTCCCCGCACGGGGAGCGACCGACGGCGCGGAACGGATCAGCCGCCGTAAAGCCATTTCAATCCACGCTCCCCGCACGGGGAGCGACCGTCGTCGTACTCATAGACAACGGCCTTTCCGTAATTTCAATCCACGCTCCCCGCACGGGGAGCGACGATTATAGCCGTTCCATTGCGACGACGCTTTACCAATTTCAATCCACGCTCCCCGCACGGGGAGCGACTGTTCGGGTCGCTGCGCTCTCCCCATTCATCGGGATTTCAATCCACGCTCCCCGCACGGGGAGCGACACTTGCTTGCAACCTCCGTCGAATCGCTTGCTATATTTCAATCCACGCTCCCCGCACGGGGAGCGACGCGCTCACAAGTGATTGTTACTCCGAAAGCGTTCTATTTCAATCCACGCTCCCCGCACGGGGAGCGACATCACTTGTGAGCGCAGATACCCGATTTCTAATATTTCAATCCACGCTCCCCGCACGGGGAGCGACTATAGTTGGGTGCACCTTGCCGCAACACTAACGGCGATTTCAATCCACGCTCCCCGCACGGGGAGCGACGAATCGAAATATAATACCCTGTGGGATACAATCGATTTCAATCCACGCTCCCCGCACGGGGAGCGACCCGCCACGCGTTCCACCTCCTTTATTAGTCCATCAATTTCAATCCACGCTCCCCGCACGGGGAGCGACTTAGTTGAGTTTGAGCACAAATTTCTCTACTGACATTTCAATCCACGCTCCCCGCACGGGGAGCGACATTGATTTATACGCCCAGTCGAGATTCTGTTCGTATTTCAATCCACGCTCCCCGCACGGGGAGCGACGATGAAGTCAAGGCGCGTGCGGTAAACCAGTCAATTTCAACCCACGCTCCCCGCACGGGGAGCGACAGGCAAACCGAGACGGCTGGATCACCATTGCATAGCATTTCAACCCACGCTCCCCGCACGGGGAGCGACGTGAGTGATTGTGCACGGAGATACTGCACTGCAAATTTCAACCCACGCTCCCCGCACGGGGAGCGACTGATGACTTGCACCGCAAGGGGTACGCCTTTACAAATTTCAACCCACGCTCCCCGCACGGGGAGCGACTCCCGCTGACGCTGGTTTTCCTCCATGCGCTGTTCCATTTCAACCCACGCTCCCCGCACGGGGAGCGACAAGCACACCGACGGCTATCCCTACTACTTTGGCATTTCAACCCACGCTCCCCGCACGGGGAGCGACGGACGGCAGATATATCACCGCCCGCGTCCTGCCGATTTCAACCCACGCTCCCCGCACGGGGAGCGACGGCGTCAGTCCGCAACCTCATCCAGCCGCCGAAATTTCAACCCACGCTCCCCGCACGGGGAGCGACGTTCCGTGTCGTTTCCAGGTTTTCGCCATTTTTTATTTCAACCCACGCTCCCCGCACGGGGAGCGACAGGTCTTGCCCTTGCAAGTGATGGCGTCGGGCGCATTTCAACCCACGCTCCCCGCACGGGGAGCGACTTGTCATCATTCCCGCGGCGCTTGAGCACGTCGCATTTCAACCCACGCTCCCCGCACGGGGAGCGACGCGGAAACGGCAGCCGCGCAGGAGGCGCAGGAGATTTCAACCCACGCTCCCCGCACGGGGAGCGACCAGGGCGCTTCGTCGCGGCCATCTACGAGTTTGTCATTTCAACCCACGCTCCCCGCACGGGGAGCGACCAGCGCCCGAACGGATTTTTTTGCGGTCGGGCGCTGGATTTCAACCCACGCTCCCCGCACGGGGAGCGACGCTTGATTTCTTCCGGCGTTAGGTTCAGCAGACGCATTTCAACCCACGCTCCCCGCACGGGGAGCGACGTTGTTGATTGCTGTCCAGATGTTCGTCCCTGCGTCATTTCAACCCACGCTCCCCGCACGGGGAGCGACGCGCGGGCGGCGGGGTATTCCGCCGCGCCCTCGTCATTTCAACCCACGCTCCCCGCACGGGGAGCGACGCGCATGGCTGGTCGCACGGGCGAAAAGAACCGGGCATTTCAACCCACGCTCCCCGCACGGGGAGCGACACAACGTCATCACCCCCGCTGCGGACGACTTTTGTATTTCAACCCACGCTCCCCGCACGGGGAGCGACTACGTCGGCATTGCACCGACGGCCTGACCCCCGCAAATTTCAACCCACGCTCCCCGCACGGGGAGCGACCGACGGCCGCGCACGCGGGGAGACTGACCGTGACTATTTCAACCCACGCTCCCCGCACGGGGAGCGACGCCGCCGCATCGCGGACGGCACCGGCCGCGACTGATTTCAACCCACGCTCCCCGCACGGGGAGCGACGCTCCAGCGTCGGGCCGAGATCGCAGATGTAGTGGTATTTCAACCCACGCTCCCCGCACGGGGAGCGACCGATTGTGAGGTAGATGTCGCGGACGTCTACGTTAATTTCAACCCACGCTCCCCGCACGGGGAGCGACCAGCAGTTTCTGGGGAAGTATATCACGGATGAGGATTTCAACCCACGCTCCCCGCACGGGGAGCGACCGCTGTTGGAAAACGCAAAGAAGGAACTGGCGAAATTTCAACCCACGCTCCCCGCACGGGGAGCGACCAACCGTCGTTGCGACGGTTTTGCCGTCCACGCTATTTCAACCCACGCTCCCCGCACGGGGAGCGACACTCCCGGTCATCATTGCGAAGACCCCAGTCGTAATTTCAACCCACGCTCCCCGCACGGGGAGCGACAGCACGTTACAAAAATTATACAGGATATGTGATATTTCAACCCACGCTCCCCGCACGGGGAGCGACGCAGTGCTTGCAGACCCACTGGCCATTAGTAACGATTTCAACCCACGCTCCCCGCACGGGGAGCGACACAAGCTCGGCGGCGGGGCCGCCACGACACGGAATTTCAACCCACGCTCCCCGCACGGGGAGCGACCATCTATGCGTCTGCTTGCGGACAAGCTGGACGATTTCAACCCACGCTCCCCGCACGGGGAGCGACGGTGGGCGGATTTCTACATTATATGCACCAAAGCAATTTCAACCCACGCTCCCCGCACGGGGAGCGACACACCTGCAGCCGTCTCCTTGCCCGCATCCCCGCCATTTCAACCCACGCTCCCCGCACGGGGAGCGACCCACAGGGCGCTTCGTCGCGGCCATCTACGAGTTCACCATTTCAACCCACGCTCCCCGCACGGGGAGCGACGCGCGCGTGCGTGATGCGCCCACGCGCGCGGTAGTGATTTCAACCCACGCTCCCCGCACGGGGAGCGACGTTGAGTGCATCTACCGGCACTGGCTGGCGCATATTTCAACCCACGCTCCCCGCACGGGGAGCGACACGCGGATTCGGGCGCGCCGAAAATCTCCACGATTTCAACCCACGCTCCCCGCACGGGGAGCGACGCAGCCCACCCGCACAGCTGCATCAGGACGGCCAATTTCAACCCACGCTCCCCGCACGGGGAGCGACGACGGTTCGGCGCGCTACTGGGTGCAACTGCCGATTTCAACCCACGCTCCCCGCACGGGGAGCGACGTCGTATCGCAATACTCCTCCAGCCACTTCTGCACATTTCAACCCACGCTCCCCGCACGGGGAGCGACGTTGAATTTCCGGGTGGAGAAATCCGACAGATAGATTTCAACCCACGCTCCCCGCACGGGGAGCGACAGACCTCTGCGCTGGCGATGGGCTTCTGCTCCATATTTCAACCCACGCTCCCCGCACGGGGAGCGACCCGGGTTCACCCGGCGGCTCCCATGACCGCCTGCATTTCAACCCACGCTCCCCGCACGGGGAGCGACGCCCTCCGGCGGACAGTCACACCGCCGGAGCAGTAGATTTCAACCCACGCTCCCCGCACGGGGAGCGACCGCAAGGATTCAAATCAAGAAGGGCTTAGTCCCGATTTCAACCCACGCTCCCCGCACGGGGAGCGACGCTTTCAGCTGATCCGGCTTGACGTTTTGGGATATTTCAACCCACGCTCCCCGCACGGGGAGCGACGCTGTTTTCAATCGTTTTCGTGGGCATATCAGCATTTCAACCCACGCTCCCCGCACGGGGAGCGACACGACGGTTTTCAGCGCTTGCAGATTCTCTTGCATTTCAACCCACGCTCCCCGCACGGGGAGCGACACAGCGAAAACGAAATAATTCGATCAAATGGAAATTTCAACCCACGCTCCCCGCACGGGGAGCGACGCCCAGCGCCATATGATCATGGCGCTGGGCAGATTTCAACCCACGCTCCCCGCACGGGGAGCGACGCGCACGTACACGACCGTCGAGGACATCCGCTACATTTCAACCCACGCTCCCCGCACGGGGAGCGACCTTTTTTATTTGCGCCGTAGCTCACGCGGCAGCGATTTCAACCCACGCTCCCCGCACGGGGAGCGACGGCGTTCGCGGGAGCCGGGACACTTGGATCGAGTAACCGCGCTTTACGGCTTCCTCTTCGGTGGTGCCGATGTGTGCCAAGGGAGGGTCCGTAAAGATGACGTAAGGCACCGGAAGCCTGTCGTCCATATTCCGTTTTTTATTGCCGAATAAATGGTTGGTGATGATGCGGAAGTCATCAATGGACAAATAGTCATACATGGAGCCTCCTCTGACGTCTCCCATTGCCCATATATGCGGAGAGGTGGTTTGCAGATGTCCGTTGACGACGATAGCCCCCTGGGCGTCGGTCTGTACGCCGGCTGCGTGAAGGTTGAGGCCATCGGTCATTGCTCTGCGCCCTGTGGCAAGCAGCAGGGCATCCCCTTCCAGGAAGTAGGGAGTGCCGTCGGAATTGTCCGTATAGGTCAGGGTCATGCCGTTGGCAGTGTCGTACATGGATAGTGCATGGACATTCAGCCGTACCTCAATGCCTTTTCTTTTGAGGGCTTCCAGCATGGATTCGGCTATGTCCCGGTCCGACTTGGGCATAAAGCGGTTGCCGGATTCCAATAAAGTGACTTTGCTTCCAAAAC
>OJNN01000221.1_pt1 | contig 25142 bp, 22 predicted proteins | sample 1597851 | NCBI WGS metagenome assembly OJNN01 (sample SAMN01915222, study PRJEB22387) | human gut metagenome | isolation source: stool | host: Homo sapiens | place: USA | reverse complement strand
TAAAATGGCACATCACATACAGAATAATATTCCGTATACGATGTGCCATTTCACGTTTTAATTCAAGTTATACCCAGAAGCTTTACGCTCTCCTCCTCCAGCTTATTCTCATCCCGCTGTGATCCTTTACACGAGCTTCCTGTAAATGGGGTTATTCAATCTCTTAGTTCATGAACAACTGATCTACAAGATCCAGGCTTTTATCCTTTTCCTGGGAACCAGATTCTCTATCTCAGGGTGATTATCGATACGTCCTGTGCCCACATCTCTCCTGATCTGTCTGAAACCCATGTCGTAGAATTTGGCAGATATATCAGAAACAGAAACCACTCCTTCATATCTAAAGCATTTCCTGACTGCCCTTGCAAATATATCCGGCTTCTCCCCAGCTATCATCAACATATCTCTAAGCTTATCATTTAATGGAGGTTTTTCATATGATTTCTTACAGACCATTTTATGAAACACTATACAAAAAGAACCACAATGCATAATCACATTGCAGTTCTCCCACTGATACTAGATTTATATATATTATTTTATGCTATGGTGTACTCCTTCCTGCTGCAATCCTTGAAAAGCTCGTCATCAAGCTTTCTCTGTATCTGCGAGCGGATAAAACGTACTCCCATCCGGTTTTCGGCTGCCTCCTTTGCAAGCCTGTGTTTTGTTTTTGCCGACAATTTCAGCCGCACCCCGTAATAGTCGGCAAGCTTGTCAACCGGGCTACTTCTGACATTTGCATACTGTACCAGGTCTTCCTGAGTGAATGTGCTTTTATAACCATCAAATGATTCGTCAGCGGGGGCAGATCCAAACCCTATAGGTCTGCTCTTGTTCACCGCCATATTCTTTGCTCTGACCATAGAATCAAATGATCCTAGAAATACAAAGCTTACATTTGATGTATCTATATCAAGGGTGGGTTCATTGCCCGATGGATTGCCATCGAAATGGACCAGGTCACCCTCAAGAACCTTCAGCAGTTCATTCTGAACTATGTAGCTGTAATGCCTGTCGTCTGCATCTTCGAACATCTTGTCTGCCTCATCGAGCGCCGCCTTGAGCTGTCTGTATTTCTTTTTTCTGAAATCAATGTTTTCCCATTCCTTTTCAGATATCCTCAATTATCTACGCCTCCTAATTATATTTATCCGTTCTGTTATTCCTGACCGTCAAATCTGAAGCTGAGCTGAGTCTGCTTCAGTGACTTCACTTTTCGTTCTGTGATCTTGTCATACTCACCGACCGAACCGCAGAGAAGCGGTGACGCGGGATCATAACATTTGCAGTTGGCCTTCACCGCATCCGGCGAGTAATTCGCATAACAGTATTTGCATCCATTCAGACAGGTGTTGTATGAACCAATCTCCACGCTCTCCATGCAGCCGCACTCAGGGCGCTGGGACTTATCCTTTGCCACCTTTATGTCACAGCCTATAATCTCCTCTATGAGCTTCTTGTCTATGCAACAGTTGTGTCCAATTCCGCACTTCTCCAGATTCACCACCTCTGCACAAGTAGCCATCGACATTCCATGTGATCTTGCAATGTCCGCTATCGCCTTTGCAAATGCTTCCAGATCGTCGTGACTCATCTCATAGCTGTCCACAACCTGCATATTTTTCCTGTTCTTGGCATATATATCGACGAAGCTGATGACGCATTTCTCAGTGCAGCCATCTAACGCCTCCGCAATCTGTGTAAATGCCCTTATGTGGTAATCCGGCGTATATTTCTTCGTGAATACTATCGGGTCATATCTCCAGATGACCCGCTTTTTCCCTATCTTTCCAGCAAGCTCCTGAAATGCAGGAATAAGCTGTCCCTTTTTATCAGGCAGATTCGTCTCCATATCCTTGCCGTAACCTGTCAGAGTGAACTGGAAATAGTATTTGTAAGCATCCAGTTCCGAAAGCCTTGGAAGCATCGGTATGGGATTCTTTGTCCAGAACACAATACAGTCAACCACCTCAGGTGAGAGGTCTATCCTGCTTATCTGATGCGCATTCATAGGATTCCTCACATACAGAAATCCTTCCTTTATTCTATTAAAAAACCATTCCGAGTAAAATGTCGGTATGTCCGTTCTTCTACTGGCACTGAGTATCATATTTCATTCCTCCGATCAACAGCTTTTCTGTCAACAGTTTTAAGTATAATATAACGCCCCGCCTGTTATCAATATCTCAAGACAAATCCTATTGTACATCTGATACATTTTTACACCGTATAAATTACGAAATATTTCTCTATTTGAACCTAGTAAAAATTTTTAACTAGAAATTCGCTAATTCATGTGATATTTTGATACTTTGATTTGTTTTATATATGAGAACTCAATTGAGAAGGAACAAGATTCCTGATTCTCTCATACATACAAACCACGGAGGTGATGACACTTGAAGCAGCAGCAACTGCTTGAACTATATGACAATTACTCGGACAATGCATTCCGTCTGGCCATGAGTTTTCTTGGCAATATAGTGGATTCCGAAGACATTGTCCAGAATGTATATACCAAGCTTATAGAAAAAAGTCCTCACATATCAAAGGGATGTGAGAAGTCCTATATTCTCACCATGACCGCAAATATGTGCAGAAACCATTTGAAATCAGCGGCAAACAGACTGAACAGCAGCTATGAAGAGCTGGCAAATGATGATCTCACAAGTGGCTTCAATATGGAGGAACAGTCAATGTTTGCAGCCATAAACAGGCTGCCCGATACATACCGCACGGCTCTGTATCTGCACTACTACGAGGGGTATTCATTCAAGGAGATCGCTAAGATGCTTCATTTGTCAGTCTCAGCAGTCTCCATGCGGATATCCCGCGGAAGGGATCAGCTAAAAGAATTTTTAAAGGAGGAATAGATCATGAATAATAAAGATATCAACGAATTATACAAAGCTACCATGGATAATGTGACCATACCCCAGGATGACAAAGACGATCTCAGGGCAAAGCTTGCCGAACAGGCTCAAACCGGCAGATCTGGTCACAGACTCGCCCGCATCGGCAAATATGCCGCCATCGCCGCTGCCGTGTGCGCAGTTCTTCTGTGCATCCCGGCGACAAGAACAACCGTCTCAGCAGCCATAGATTACATAAAGCAGACCTTCCACCTGGCAAATGGTACCGAAGTGACATACGAGGAAAACAGTGAGGGAAACTCCATACAGTTCACCATATCTACAGATGATGTCAACGGTTACACAAAAGTTGAAAACGGCCGTCTATACCTTGTTCTCGGAGATACCAAGGAAGATATCACCGACAAATGCGGTCCTGACAAATATTTCCGTCATGAGATCAAGAACGCGGACGGCTCACACAGCGTCATTCTCATCGGAGGTACACCTGATAGCTGCGGCTGGTGCGAGCTCTTCTTCGACAAGAATGGAAAATATGTATTTAACAGCATGAACGTTGAAGACTACAACGACCCATGGCTTAATGACGCCCTGCATGCCGAGGGTGTTGACACAGGCAATCCTTACCTGGATGACCTTGCATCCGAGGATGCTGCCTCTTACGGTATCTCCAACTCAGATGATGACAATACAGCATCAGGAAATGCCACTTACATTGAACAGTAATAAGTTTAAATTGTCTACTCTAAGCTAATTTCACTCTTCAGGGGACCTCCCCTGAAGAGTTTTTTATTTAAATAAGGACACAAAATTATCGCCAATTTGACGTTAAAATAAAAAAAGATACAACTTATTTTGAAATTGTATCTTTTTTAAGATTTGAGACAAAAAGCCGATAATTATGTATCCTTTTTTATGAAAATCATGTTCCTAGAGAAAATCTTCCAAGCTAAATACACTAAAGTAAATTCTCTCTACAGTCTCATTGGAATTCCCTTGTCCTGAAGGTATCTCTTCAGATCTCCTATCTCAAGTTCTTTATAGTGGAACAGAGATGCCGCAAGTGCTGCGTCCGCACCGCCCTCTGTCAGGGCATCGTAGAAATGATCCTTTGTTCCCGCACCGCCTGAAGCTATAACCGGTATGTTCACGTTGTCTGCTATGGTTCTGGTGAGTTCTATGTCATATCCCGCCTTTGTTCCATCGCAGTCCATGCTGGTAAGTAATATCTCTCCTGCGCCAAGTTCTGCGGCCTTCATAGCCCACTCAACCGCATCTATTCCGCAGTCGATACGTCCGCCGTGCTTGTATATGTTCCAGCCTGAACCATCATCACGTCTCTTGGCATCTATTGCAAGAACTACGCACTGGCTGCCAAACTTGTCAGCGGCATCAGCTATAAGCGTCGGATTGTCTATGGCTGCCGAGTTTACGGAAATCTTATCTGCACCCTCACGGAGTATTGCCTTAAAGTCATCGACAGTTCTTATTCCACCGCCGACTGTGAACGGAATGAAGATTGTCTCAGCAACTCTTCTTACCATGTCGACAACTATATTTCTCTGGTCTGATGAAGCAGTTATATCAAGGAAAACCAGCTCATCAGCGCCCGCCTTGTCATACGCTGCACCAACTGCAACCGGGTCCCCGGCATCTATGAGATTTACGAAATTTACACCCTTTACAACTCTTCCGTTCTTGACATCAAGACATGGTATTATTCTCTTTGTATGCATGCTCTACACCTCCAGGTCGATAAAATTCTTCAGTATCTTAAGCCCAACCTCTGAGCTCTTCTCAGGATGGAACTGACATGCAAATACATTGCCGTGCTCCACAGAGGCATGGATCTGAGTTGAGTAGAATGTGGACGCTGCTACATCCTCCGGATTCTTCGCTTTCAGATAATAGGAGTGAACGAAGTATACATATGGGTTCTCAGGAAGTCCCTTGAAAAGTCTCGCCTTTGGATTTATCTCAAGATTGTTCCAGCCTATCTGCGGAATCTTGAGTCCCGGTGCATCCGGTATACGAAGTATCTCACCGTCCAGGATTCCAAGTCCTGTGGCCTCCGGTGATTCCTCACTGGTCTTGAACAGAAGCTGAAGTCCAAGACATATTCCAAGAAACGGCTTGTCTGCATCCACAACATCATAGATGACATTCTCGAGTCCATACTCTCTGATCTTATTCATGGCGTCTCCGAAGCTTCCAACTCCCGGAAGTATAACCTTGTCACTCGTCATGATCACATCTCTGTCCCTTGTAATGACAGCATCCTCGCCGAGATACTGAACTGCCTTCTCAACACTTTTTATGTTACCTGCATCGTAATCCAAAATTGAAATCATCTGTCTCTGTCCTTTCAAAAGTTTTTTCTAGAACCTCAGCTTGCTTCCCTTGCCGCCGCGCTTGCCCGGCTTGACTCTGGTAAATATAATCTCGTTGTCGCCGACCTTGAATGTATCCTTTGTGCTTCCCACAAATACCGACTCAAGGACATCGTCACCCTCTAAGTTGATGAGCTTGACTCCCGCTGCGCCCTTGCCCTTCTCAGGGATCTCGGAGATATCAACTCTTATGTAATATCCTTTTTCTGACTGTGCAATAATAAAATCTCCCTCAGAGAATTTACCTATGTAAATTATATCATCACCAACTTTTGAAGCATTTGCAGCACGCCTTGTGGTGTCAAATGCAGAGCCGTCAACAACCTTGGCAAGTCCCTGCCTGCTAACGAACAACAGCTTGTCTGTCACAAAATGCTCTATGCAGTCCATGAACAAAATGTTCTCGTCACCGTTCATGTTGCAGAACTCGAACACCTGGATTCCCTTGTCGGCAAGACGTCCTATTAGGCTTCCGCCGCCCTTCCTACTGGTGTTCTTCTTAGCCTGAAGCTTGATGATGTCGGCAACCTTGATCGTATACACCTGATTATTGTCAGCAAATACCGCTATCCTGTCAAGATTCTGACACTTAACCGCAAATCTGTAATCCTTCGTAATCTGGTCGATGTTCTTCTCGTATACATTTGCATCTACAACTTTGATGTAATAGAATCTGTCGAGAAGTACAGCCACATCTGTAGCCACGACCTCAGCCTTCTTCACAACAACAGTTCCATAGTTATGGATCTGAGTCCTTCTAGGTATGGCATACTTTGCCTTGATCTCAAGCATGTCATCTATCATCTGCTGCTTCATTGCATCTCTTGACTCCATGAGCCTTGTATACTTCTTGATGAGCTTCTCAGCGTCTGCCAGCTCTTTCTTTAAGGCATTAATCTCCAGACCAATGAGCTTCTGAAGTCTCATGGCAAGTATCGCATCAGCCTGCTTCTCTGTGAAACACAGGAACTTCGCATCCGCCTCTGAGCCCTTGAATCTGAACTTGATATTCGATGTATCGCCGTGCATGAGGCACGCCTTTGCATCTGCAACCTTTGTACTTCCGCGGAGTATCTCTATGATCAGGTCTATGCAGTCAACCGCTGTGAGAAGTCCCATCTTGATTTCCCTGATCTCCTCCTGCTGTGCCAGAAGCTTTCTGTACTTCGTGTCATACAGACCGTACTTGAAATCTGTGTATACCTTCAGTATCTTCTTGAGTCCCATGACCTCCGGCTTGCCGTTGTTGATGCAGTTGATATTCACGCCAAATGTATCCTCAAGGGCTGCCTTCTTATATAATATATTGATGATGTTCTGTATCTCCTCGTCAGAAGTTCCCTTCTTCACATCTATACACAGGCATTCACCGTTCTTGTCTCCTCTGTCCGCGATATCCACGACCGCTGGAAGCTCTCTGTTTCTGACAAGCTCTGCGACAGTATCAAGGAACTTGGCAGTGCCTCCGATCATTGTATATGGAAGCTCTGTGACACAGATACTCTTTCTTCCGTATCCGATATCCCTGACCTCTACCTTACCGCGCACCTTGATCTTGCCAAGTCCTGTGGCATACACATTATACAACTCCTCAGGTGTTGCATTGATGATTCCACCTGTGGCAAAATCCGGTCCCGGCATGAGCGCAAGCAGATCCTCAAGCTGTATCTCAGGATCATTCAGATATGCAACTGTGGCATCTATGACCTCACCTAGATTGTGTGTAGGAATATTTGTCGCCATACCTACTGCTATACCGGTTGAACCGCTCACCAGGATATTTGGCACCTGGAAAGGCAGGAAAGTCGGCTCTGTCTCCGTTCCGTCAAAGTTTGGTATGAACTGATCCTTGAAGAACGGAAGATCCTTCATACACACATCCTCTGTGTACTTAGATATACGCGCCTCAGTGTATCGCATGGCAGCCGCACCGGAACCGTCCACCGCGCCAAAGTTGCCGTGTGGGTCAACAAGTGGTATCGGCAGTTTCCAGTTCTGTGCCATATTTACAAGTCCTTCATATATGGAACTGTCTCCGTGTGGATGATATTTACCCATTGTATCTCCGACTATTCTCGCACATTTTCTGTGTGGCTTGTCGGAGCCTGCAAGGCCATCCAGTGAGTAAAGTATCCTTCTCTGGACAGGCTTTAATCCATCCCTTACATCCGGGAGCGCTCTCTCTGTTATAACCGACATGGAATAATCCACATAGGACTGTCCCATCTCGCTCTCATAATCTACATTTAATATCTTTTCCGACATGATCTATCCCTTTCATCATACAAACTGTGAAAACGCGCTGCTAAGCATTCCCAAATATCACTTTTATATATCTAGCACCGCATCCGCACTGTGTGTCTCTATGTACTCTCTTCTAGGCGCAACCTCAGTTCCCATGAGCGTCTGTGTGAGCTGATTTGCCTCAACACGGCTGTTCACTGATACCTGCTTTAAAAGTCTTGTCTCAGGGTTCATGGTCGTCTCATAGAGCTGATCTGCATCCATCTCACCGAGTCCCTTGTATCTCTGGATCGTGAACTTATTCGTGTGTGTCTTTCTGTACTTTGCAAGCTCATCATCTGAGTACAGATATTTGATGTTCTTGCCCTCGCCAACTCTGTAGAGAGGCGGAATAGCTATGTATATATGTCCCTCGCTGATAAGGTCAGGATAAAATCTATAGAAGAATGTAAGCAGAAGTGTCGCTATGTGGGCACCGTCCACATCGGCATCCGTCATGATGATTATCTTGTCGTAATTCAGCTTGCTTATATCGAAATCATTGCCGTATCCCTGCATGAAGCCACAGCCAAATGCATTGATGAGTGCTTTGATCTCGGCATTCTCAAGCACCTTTGCAACAGGCTTCTTCTCCACGTTGAGTATCTTACCTCTAAGTGGAAGTATTGCCTGATACTTTCTGTTTCTCGCGGTCTTGGCTGAGCCTCCCGCCGAATCTCCCTCGACTATAAATATCTCGCATTTAGACGAATCTGAGGACTCCTGCTTTGCAAGCTTGCCATTTCCCTCAAATGAAAACTTGTTTATATTGATCTTGGACTTCTCAAGCGCCTTTCTCTTGGAGAGAGCCACCGCCCTGTCCACTATATCCTTCAGCACATCATAATTTCTGTCAAAATAAACTGTGAGCTGTTCCTTCACGATATCGTCGACGGCCTTTGACACGTCCGTGTTGGAAAGCTTTGTCTTAGTCTGTCCCTCGAACTGAGGATCCGGATGCTTCACGGATATGATAGCCTGCATGCCAGATCTTATATCTGCACCTGTCAGATTGGAATCCTTCTCTTTCAGAGTTCCAAGCTCATTTCTCGCATAATTATTGATAAGCTTGGCAAATGCTGACTTGAATCCTGTCACATGGGTTCCACCTTCAGGATTCGTGATATTGTTGGTAAATCCTATGATATTCTCCTCGCCGTCCTCCGTCATCAGAAATACGATATCTGCGGCGATTCCGTCCTTCTCACCCGATATGGCGACAACCGGTGATGTATGTGTGAGTCCCTGGGATATATCCTCAACAAATGCTGCAAGTCCCCCTGGCTGATGGAACACTATAGGCTCCTCGCCATCCCTCTTGTTCTGGAATGTGATCGTAAGATTCGGATTCAGATATGCTGTCTCTTTAATCCTCTGCTTGATGGCGTCCGCCTTGAACTTTACTGTCTCAAATATTGTATCATCAGGATAGAGTGTTACCGTCGTACCTGTTCTCTTTTCCTTGAGTTTTGTCTTTGGAAGCATACCATCAACAAGTTCAGTTGTCGGTATTCCCTTCTCGTATGTATCGTGATAGAGGTAGCCATCCCTGGCAACATCTACTATAAGCTTGTTAGACAGTGCATTTACAACTGCAGAACCTACTCCGTGAAGTCCGCCGCTTATCTTGTAGGTGGAGCTGTTAAACTTGCCACCTGCATGCAACACTGTGTATACAACACGCTCCGCAGGAATTCCCTCCTGCTCATGTATATCGACAGGAACGCCTCGTCCATCGTCAGACACGGTTGCCGAGCCATCCTCGTTGATGCTCACCCATATATTGTTGCAATACCCCGCCAGATGCTCATCCACCGAGTTGTCTATAAGCTCCTGTATTAGGTGGTTCAGTCCGCTTCGCCCTGTGTTGCCGATGTACATTCCCGGTCTCAGTCTTACCGGCTCAAGTCCCTTTAACACCTCAATGTTTTTTGCACTATATGACATAATCTCCTCCCATTTTATAAATATATTTGCAGATGCCAGAATCCAACAGAAAAAGGAAACCCTTAGAATTATAGCCTAAAAGTTTCCTCCTTGCAAAGTATTTATTGTTCTGACGTGTTATCTGCGCTATTCTCCGGTATCATTTCCGGTTCGCCATCATCCTGCTGTATGATATCAAGGTCGAAGTAGAATACCACTCCATTCTCCACATTGTAAACACCATAGTTTTTGTTGTGAGCCGCCATGGACGCCGCAACTATAGAAAGTCCAATACCGCTTCCACCATACTCTCTCGTCCTCGCCTTGTCCACCTTGTAGAACTTAATGAATACCTTATCAAGCTCATCGTCAGGAATGTTCGGTCCCTCATCATATACAAATACTCTCAAGTTGCCTGTGACGAGTCCATCCTCAGTCCTTCTCGGCTGATCATAGTCCTTATTCGCCGTCCACACTCTGACCTTGCCTCCATCGTTGCAGTAATGAAGTGCATTTGTAAAATAATTGGTGAATACCTGCTCTATCATGAACTCATCTGCATATACGTTGCACACATCATTCAGCTCATCCGCCAGCTCAACTTCCGCATGGTTCTGCTCCACCAGAATGGATGATGAATCCACTACATTCTTTATGAGTGCATCTATGTCAAATACCACAGGATGAACCCTGTCCACTCCAAATTCAAGCTCATTCAGATCAAGTAACTGTCTGACAAGCTTATTCATCTTGCCAGCCTCGTCCAGGATGACATCGCAGTAAAACTCCTTGCTCTCATCATCCTCTATAACATTGTCCTTAAGGCCCTCGGCGTATCCCTGTATGAGAGCTATAGGAGTCTTGAGTTCATGGGACACATGGGACAGGAACTCCTTCCTCATCTCATCTATCTGTACCTTCTCATCAATATCCGTCTGCAGCTTAGCATTTGCCTGTTGAAGCTCTGTCAGCGTGTTCCTCAGCTGATACGACATCTCGTTCATACTGTCCGCCAGCTCACCAATCTCATCGTTGGATGCGTGATCCACCTTCACATCGAGATCAAGCTGTGCCATACGATTGGCAACCGACGCAAGATTCTTTATCGGCTTTGCAACCGCATTGCTTATAAAATAAACCATCACAAATCCAAGCAGTGCCACCACTGAGAACACCAATAAAAAGAACTTCAAAGATGTAACTATCGTTGAGTCCACACTGGAAATAGGTTTTCTGATGATGACAACAAAACCATTGTCAAGGAATCCGACAACGTCATAATAGCTGTTGCCTGTATTCCTGTCATTTGTGATCTGTATATCATATTTATCTGTCTTCTCAATCTGCTTTCTCTTTATCTTCGGATTGTCCGGATTCTTTCCACCGCTGTAATTGAAGTAGTCTGCTATAAATGACAAATTGTTATATACCGCAGCCTCCTCGTTAACCGTCGTGTACACATGCATATTCACACTGTCGAAGATAAATATCATCGCACCTGACTGATTGATCACATCATTCGCCAGCTCTTTACTGTCTATATCCTCATCCCGTCCGAACAGTTCATTGCAGGAATTGTATGTATCCAGCAGCATCTGTTCCATGCTGTGATAGAAATACTTCTTGATAAAGATCATGGTTATGGCACACGACATAACCACCATGATAAATATGGTCGCAGCCAGAGACAACGTTATCTTGGTCCTGATCGATGTCCTTTTTGATTTCTTCATCACTCTACCTCGAATTTATAGCCCATTCCCCATATGGTCTTGATATATTCGCCCTTATCTCCCATCTTGCTTCTGAGCTTCTTGACATGCGTGTCTATGGTTCTGGCATCGCCAAAGTAATCATAGTTCCATACATTGTTGAGTATCTTCTCTCTCGACAATGCCACACCTTTATTCATGATAAAATACTGAAGCAGCTCGAACTCCTTGAAGCTGAGTTCAACAGGCTTGCCATCTATAGTCACCACATGAGCCGACAGATCCATCTCAATACCTCCGGCTACAAGCTTCTCATCTGAAGCGGCATCCGTTGTTCTTCTGAGTATCGCTGCAACTCTGGCAACAAGTATCTTGGGACTGAACGGCTTCGTTATGTACTCATCTACTCCCAGATCAAAGCCCTGGAGCTCATCGCGCTCATCTGCCTTCGCGGTAAGCATGATAACCGGAACCTGTGAGAACTTTCTTATCTCCTTAAGAGTCTCCCATCCGTCCATCTTAGGCATCATGACATCAAGTATTACAAGAGATATATTCTTGTCATTCATGAATATATCCAGGGCCTGTTCACCATCTCCGGCCTCAAGAACCATATACCCCTCTCTTGTGAGGAAGTCCTTGACAAGCTTCCTCATTCTGCTCTCATCATCAACCATAAGAACCTTTATTGAATCCATATCGTACCTCCACATATAGAATAATATCCAATTTATCTCAATATAACATTGATATTTGTAAAAAATGTGAACTGAGCATATTTTTTACAGTATACCACAGCAAAAAAGCAGTGAACACACTCATGTATCCACTGCTTTTCAAAATATTCTTCTATATCTTAAATACTACTGCGCTGCCTCTGTTGTCTCAACCTCATCTGTCATGGCCTCGCTTGGATCTATAGCCTCTGTGTTGGCCTCTGTTGTGCTTCCTGCCTCACTGGTTGCAGTTGTTGCTATCTCGCCGTTCAACGTTACATTCTCCTTCTGGGCAAGTGCATATACCGCGTCATTGTATGCTGTATACTTGCTCTGGGCGTCTGAGAGAAGCTTCTGTGCCTCTGTCTGGATGTCCTTGTTCTTATCCTTGACAGCAGCCTCAACCTTCTGCATAGCCTCATACTGTGCATTCATGGCATCATAATACTGATCCTTGAGCGCCTTCACCTCGTCGGTCTTGACTTCTATAGCCTGTACGTTGTCAAGAAATGTCTTATAATCTGGAAGCAGATTGTCTGTCAAATCCTTGAGCAGAGCATCTGTATCAACAGCAGTTCCCTCAGCAAAATATGAGTTGAACTTCTTCATGATCTCCGCTTCCTCTGTATCCATCTTAGGGATATCTGTTCCAACAAACTTGATGAACTCATCCTTCACCTCTGATGCAGCCTCTGTGGTTGCCGTCGTCTCGTCTGCCTTCTTGTTTCCACATCCTGTAAATGAGAATGCAAGAACCATAGCCATCATAGTCATAAGTAATCTGCGTTTCATAATCTTTTGTCTCCTTGTTCTTCCTTGTATTTGTGTATGCCCTGCAGTCGCGTCTCCACAAGGTTATGGCAGAATTCGAATAACCTCGAATTCTGCCATCTCTTAGTATACCACCTTAAGACCACAGGTGGCAACCTGCTATTTTCTTCGTTTCTTTTTCTCCTTAGGAGGATTCTCGATCATATACTTCTCGTACATGTCCGGCCTGTGCTCCTTCGTCCTGGTGATAGACTGTTCAAGTCGCCACTCATTTATGAGCTTATGGTTGCCCGAAAGCAGTACATCCGGAACCTTCTTCCCCATGAATTCAGGAGGTCTGGTATACTGCGGATACTCAAGCAGATTGTTATAAAAAGTCTCTATCTCAGCACTGTCCTCGTTATTCAGAACCCCTGGGACAAGACGAGACACAGCATCCACGATAGCCATGGCTGGAAGTTCTCCGCCAGTCAGCACAAAATCGCCTATGGACATATAGTCATCGACTATCATCTCAAGAACCCTCTCATCTATTCCCTCGTAATGGCCACACAGAAGAACTATGTCCTCCTTCTCCGAGAGCTCCTGTGCAATACCCTGATTGAAGGTTCTTCCCTGCGGAGTCATATATATGACCCATGGTTTTCTGCCAAGCTTCTCCACCAGTGCCGTGTATGCATCATACACAGGCTGCGCCTGCATGACCATGCCTGCGCCTCCCCCATATGGGTAATCATCCACATGATTGTGTTTATCCTGGGTGTAATCTCTTATATTTATAGCTTCTATATGAAGTTTTCCCGACTCTATGGCCCTTCCCGTGATACTCGTTGAAAGTCCATTCATAACCATCTCGGGGAAAAGTGTCAAAATATAAAAATTCATAGTCCGCTCCTAGTATATGTTCATCATCTCACCAAACGTCTGTATGCGATCAATCCTCGTCATCTGAATCATCTGCTTCTACCATCTCAAATGTTCTGACCTTGACCTTCTTATTCTCTGTGTCAACATCGAACACGAAATCCGGTACTACAGGTATAAGGATCTCGCTGCCATCATCCTTCTTAACGACAAATACATCATTTGCCGGAGTCTCCAGCACGTCGTCAAGGATTCCTATGTGCTCGTCATTCTGATCATATACATCAGCGTCAAGGACATCACAGATGAAGAACTCTCCATCCATGAGAGGAACTGCATCCTCCCTGTCAACAAGTATGTCATAGTTCTTAAAACGCTCTATATCATTTATGTTATCGTATTCTTCGAACTTAAGAATAACCATATTTTTCAAAAATTTGCAAGATGTACAATTAACCTCCAAAGTCTCTCTGCCATTTGACAGATAGCACTTCTTCAAGGTCTTGAAACGATCATTGTCATCCGTTGTCGGATATACCTTAACCTCGCCCTTTATACCATGGCTTGAGGTTATCACTCCTACTCTGAGTCTGTCTTCTGTGTTGTGTTCCATTCTATCTCCTATATAAATATGGTAGCACGCTGAGGCGCGCGTAGGTCATCAGGCCTACGCCTGTGACATATAAAGCGGTAGCACGCTGATGCGTGCGCAGGTCATCAGGCCTACGCCTGTGACATATAATATAAGGGGGAGTATAAACTCCCCCTCTTAACTCGGTAATAAATCCTCTGTCATATGAAGATTAAGAAATACCACTTATCCTGCCTATGCAGTTCTACTTAATATCAACGACAACCTTCTTATCACCCTTTGAAGCAGCTGCCTTGACAACTGTACGGATGGATTTGGCGATTCTGCCCTGCTTGCCGATTACCTTACCCATGTCTTCTGGTGCGACAGTAAGGTCTATCTTTATTATGCCGTCTTCTTCAGTCTCGGTTACAGCTATCTGCTCAGGATGATCTACTAGGGACTTTGCAATGATTTCTACTAAATCTTTCATCTCTATACCTCCCAAATGGAACACCAGCCATGCAAAATCGACTTCGTCGATGGCTGGCGCTGCATATCAGCTTTTCATAGAAAAGCTGATACATCCGTAAAATTACTTCTCGATACCTGCCTGCTTTAATAACTTTGCAACTGACTCAGTTGGCTGTGCTCCTGTAGCTAACCACTTCTTAGCAGCCTCCTCGTCGATCTTTACTACAGATGGCTCCTGGTTAGGATCATATGTTCCGATTTCCTCGATGAATCTACCATCTCTTGGTGATCTTGAATCTGCTACGATTACTCTGTAGAAAGGATGCTTCTTATAACCCATTCTTCTTAATCTAATCTTTACTGCCATTGTTCTTGTTCCTCCTAAATATTAATTATCTTAAGCCAAAAGGCATTTTAAAACCACCGCGTCTTCTCTTTCCGCCCATCATGCCTGACATCTGCTTCATCATCTTCTTAGACTGTTCAAACTGCTTAAGAAAACGATTCACATCTGCTATCTGGACACCTGCTCCATCTGCGATACGCTTCTTTCTTGACGGCGATATCGGATCCTGGAGTGAACGCTCTCTAGGTGTCATGGACAGAACGATTGCTTTTGGTGTTTTAGCAGCGTTCTCATCTATCTCAACATTCTTCATCTGACTTGCCATGCCTGGCATCATCGAAAGGATCTCCTGCATGCCGCCCATCTGCTCAAGCTGAGCCATCTGATCAAGAAAATCGTTGAAATCAAAACTTGCTTTGCGGAACTTCTGTTCCATCTCTTTGGCCTTCTCCTCGTCGATGGCCGACTGGGCTTTCTCAATAAGTGACTCTACATCACCCATTCCGAGGATTCGGCTCGCCATACGATCCGGGTAAAATGGCTCCAGATCGGTAAGCTTCTCTCCCATACCTGAGTACAGGATCGGCTTGCCCGTTACTGCCTTGATCGACAGTGCGGCACCGCCTCTGGTATCACCATCCAGCTTTGTGAGGATGACACCATCTATACCTATCTTATCATTGAACGTTGTCGCTACATTTACCGCATCCTGACCTGTCATGGAATCCACAGTCAGTATGGTGTAGGCAATGTCCAGATTCTCCTTTATCTCTGCAAGCTCGTTCATCATGTCCTCATCAACATGAAGACGTCCTGCGGTGTCAAGGAACACCAGATTGATATTGTTCTTGGCTGCATGCTGTACAGCCGCCTTCGCAATATCCAGTGGCTTGTTGTTGTCTCCCATGGCAAACACAGGAACTCCAACCTTCTCACCATTCACCTGCAGCTGCTTGATAGCCGCCGGCCTGTATACATCACATGCCACAAGAAGTGGCTTCTTGCCTTTGTTCTTGAACTGATATGCAAGCTTTGCCGCCGTGGTGGTCTTACCTGCTCCCTGAAGTCCACACATCATGATGATCGTGATCTCATTGGATGGTCTGAGCTTGAGCTCTGTCATCTCAGATCCCATGAGCTTATCCATCTCTTCCTTAACGATCTTGATGACCATGTGTCCAGGATTCAGACCCTTTAAGACTTCCTCTCCTACAGCTCTGTCACTCACCGACTTGACAAATGACTTGACGACTTTGAAGTTAACGTCAGCCTCAAGAAGTGCTCTCTTGACTTCCTTCATGGCCTCCTTGACATCGTCCTCTGTAAGTACGCCCTTGCTTCTCAGCTTCTTAAATACGTTCTGCAGTTTATCTGATAAACTGTCAAATGCCATAGACATTCTCCCTTCTGATATTATCTATCATCAGAAATCTTCGAGTATCTTATCTGAATAATTCACTATATCTTCAATTCTGCCCGCAAGCCGTTCATCCGAGTTCATCGCCTTGAGCTCATCCGCACATTCCTTGATCTTCTGAACCTGTTCCTGTGCCTTCATGAACTTATGTACCAGCATAAGCTTCTCCTCATACTCCTCGAGGATCTTGTCACAGCGCCTTACCATATCATATACGCCCTGTCTGCTTATGTTGTTGAGTCTCGCTATCTCTGAGTAAGACATGTCATTGTTCACGACATCCTCGTACACGCTCTTCTGATGCTCTGTGAGCAGCTCACCATAAAAATCATATAACATAGACTGTCTGACTATCTTCTCCATAACGCACCTGCCTGTAAAGTATTTTTGCTTTACCATGGGCTATTCTAATACAGGCAGGATGAGTTGTCAAGTGTTTTTTCTTGACAACCTCACTAAAATTCTAAACTATCTGCATTAAGTAAAAAATATTTCATTCCCATAATCACAAATCCTTCATCATTTCTATACGGCTTTTTCGTTCCATTTACTATAACAATCTCCATCATACGCACTATAGAACTCAGCGAAAGATAATGGATAAATTCTTATCTCATCACCTCTGCCTCTAAATTCAGCTACAATATCACTGGATATGAATCTTGATTTACCTCCGGTCACATATACATCAATATTGCTAATCCTAAGCAAACTATTCAGCACTTCCTCAAATCGTGGCATAAACTGTACTTCATCTTCAGCTGTTCAAGGTAAGCAGCTCTCTTGATCTCCATCGTTGTACTCCTTGTTTTTGTGTATAGACACATTTTTTAGTAATTTTGTTTTACTATTCCGTGTCTATTTAATAAATACCAACTACTATTTTGCTTGACTAATATGCTGATGTAAGTGTCTATCACGGTATGTTGCATGCCATCCCAAACTATTCAACATTGAATAGTTTGAATATTTGTTTAATATATCTTCCTAACCTTCTCCACGCCATAAAGCTCTTTGAAGTATTCAAGATCGTCATCCGACTTTATCACCATCACACCCACAAAGCTGCCGTCCTGTCTGTTCTTAAAACCTGCAACCTGCTCGCCGGTGCAGATAGAACACCTGATGACAGCCTCATGCATGTTCTCGTCATATGGGAACCTATTGTCTGCATCGCCACGTCCCATTTTAAGCCTTGTTATTATATTCCTGATTCCCATTATGTCATCTTCTTTCTCTGTCCGGAAATCTATCTGTCAAACGTTACATCACTTACTTGTCACAGGCAGCAGTATTATCTTCCCCCTCACTGCTCAATCTGCTCCAGCACATACGGATCCTTGATCTTATTATCCTCGGCGAAGAACAGTATCTTTGTAAGCACCTCCGCAGTCTTCGGATCATCGTCCACAAATGGCAGGAAGATTCTGCCTCGTCTCTGTGAGTGTACCGGAAGTACATTTATCATAGGACCTGACTCCTGATGAACCACGCCGCTACCAAGGTGTACTGTGTAATTTGCACGCTTTCCCTCTATCACTGCATGATTCTTTGTAAATGTGACATTTGACAGCTTAAAGAGCGGCATGGTAAACTCTGCGATCGCCTTTCGCATCTCAACTGTGGAGTGTGATGTCTCAGGATCAACGCCGCCTGCATGAGCCACGGAAACCGCCATGTCCACATCTCTCATGACCTCCGAGAAAATGATGTCCGGAATGTCCTTTATCTTCAGATCTTTGCCTGTCTTTCTGTCTGAGAACACCACCCATTCAAGTGTCGGCGATTCTATGTCAGCCGGTGAGAACCAGTCAGCAAGCGCATAGATTCTGGCGATTATGTTCTCCTTGTAATACACCTTCTGAAGTCCATCCTCTATGTCAGCCACCCAGTGTCTGGACTTCAAGCAGCCGATAGTCTTCTTCGGCTGTATCTGATTGCCCGCATATCTGAGTGAGTGCTCCATATTCAGCTCTTCGTCGGTCTTCACATACAGCTCTCTGAACACCTGCTTGAACGGCTGGACTATCTTGCCAGCAAATATATGCTTTTGTATGTCATGCCATACACCCGCCTTGTACATGTGGAATGGATGGGCTACGGTGAGCTTTGTGTCATCTGAAAGTGTGATACGATGCGCACCGACACTGCCAGCAAGCACCTCAAACCCGTCATCTTCTGCCAGCCCGAATGTATATCCATCAGCCGTCATAAACACCACCGACTTCACCATATCCCGTATCACCGGATTGTCCAGCATTCCCTTGATCTCAGCCCAGGTGAATTCCTCCTGGCTCTCCATGGCATCCTCAAGCATAGCCTTTGTCCGCCTACCCTGCTCCGCCATCTGTTTCTTTGCATCGGTGAGTGCCACAACATATTCATCCTTCTTTATCTTTGCCGGTATGGACTTTAGCTGCTTGCCATTCTTCTCGCATATGACATTGCATTTGCCGCCGTCCTCCATCTCAAGCCAGATGGATACCTCGCCCACCTCATGAGGTGTGAAATATTCCGTCATGCCCTGCGCTACAAGGCTCTCCATGCGTAAGGTAAGCCTTGTCACATCGCGGTATCCGGCATTTATCGCCATGTTGCGAAGGCTCATCTGTACTGCTGCCGCCTCGCTTGCCCGCCTCTGGGCGCCGAACTGCCTGCTCTCCTTCTTGAATTTCTGCAGGAATATATATCGGTCTTTTATCTGTGTCTCATCTTTTATCGGCAGAATTCCAAGCGCCATGAGCAGATCCTTGTTTCTCTTCGCCTCAATCTCAGACATGAGTTCCGCCTCATCGTATTTGCCAAGGGCTGCGTCTGCATATTTTCTCGCTCTTGTGTGCTTTGCTCCGTCTGATATGTATTTTGCCGCCTTGTATATGAGCTGGAAATGCTTGTCACCCAGCTTGTCGTACACCTCCGTAAACCAAGTCCTGTCAAATGCGCCATCGTTCAGCTCCTCTATCTCAAGCGGCGTGTATCTGGCAATCATTGCCTTTCTCTTGTCGTCAAATGATTCGTTCATGTGAGCCATGAAATAATAGCAGCCAGCGGTAAATCCATCCCAGCCGAGATATTCTCCGATGATATCTATCCACTCAGGAGAATACATGGCGGCCTCCACAAGACGCACCTCGCTTATATCCGTGCCCGAAAGATATGTCTTAATCGTCTGTGCACTATCATCAGCATCAGGAATACACGACTGCAAGAGATGGGACAGACTGTTCTTCCTGCTCACGCCATATCTTCCATTGTTGTACCATCCCGTACTGAAATATGTCGACCTCTCAAGAGTCTCCGTGCCGAGAGCCGCCAGTATCCTGACGAAATACTCTGCTCCGTACACTCTCTTAAGTCCATACACACAGATTGAAAACTCCGTCTCTGTGTCTCCTCTTGTGAGCTCTGCCGAAAGCACAAGCTCCGACATATCTTCGTAGAGCTTCTTCGCAGTATCGAGTATCCTGACATCCGCATCAGACAGCTCCTTTTCAGGATTGTGTAGCAGTATCTGCCTTATACCCTCCATCCGCTTTATCTCGTTATAGCTCCACTTGTACTCCCTCGTCTGTACCTGACGGTCACGCTCCTTGATGAAACGCATTACATTTGACACACAGGCAAGGCTTCTCTCAAGATTGTGCCTTTCAAATGCCATCTTGTACATAAAATCACGGCTTATAATCCCACGGCTGTATGCCGCTATATATGTGGATATCACCGGCACATCCATCATGTCACTGGTTTTTACCCAGTAATACGAGCCACCGTTATTTTCCACATCCGTCGGAATACTGAATCTGTGGCATTTTGCAAGGGCATAATTGTATGGGAACAAATGCGCAAAATACGTTTCATTTGTTGCTGCCTGCTCTGAGCCTGCATCCACATTAAGCGGATTGCCGTGCTCATTTATATCAAAGTCAAGCCACTTCGTGACTATCATGATCTGCTCATTTGATAACACACTGCGCTTTAACTTATATGTATCACTGGAGTCTCCATCTGCCTTATTTTTCTTATCAGACGTAAACTTATACACAAGCTCATCCTTCCTTGACAGAAGATAGTCTGCTGCCACCGCCGCGATACTTCTCTTGTCAGCATCCGGCACATACCTGTTATATAGATAGGTCACGACACTTCTGATCTGATACATATAGCCAAATGCAACTCTTTCTGCTGCATACTCAGGTCCGAACATATCAGCTATAAAGCTCTTACAGTACCCCACAAAATCTGCCTTATCACTGTTATATCCATTAAGGAAAATATACAGCTGCATACACAGCTCCGGCGTCTTTATGTTCTTCTCGTAGAAATCAAGCCACATCTCCTCAAATGCAATGCGGTCTGATTTACCTAGATATCTCATGCCGTACTGCCCGCCAAGCATCTGGATATCACCGTTCCTGTCCTCGTACTCATCGTTCTTGTGGGCATCTATCAGTGCGTCAAGTTTTTTAAGTATATTGGTCACACTGCCAGAATATGTTCCCGCATCCGATTCTGGATTGTCGACATCATTTTTAGACTTGAATAAGCTCTTCACCTTTGCCAGTGCACCGGAAAGTCCGCTGGTCTCCCGCATATCTGAGTCCGCACCGGACAATTTCCCATTTGCAATGCCGCTGTCAGGGAAATACCGCACGTACACACTTCTGCACTCTGCAAGATAATCCTCGTCAAATACCGGCTGATAATCTGCGTTCACATCATAGAGCCCATAGCCCTCATCAGCACCGGGTCTATCCTTACTGTCTTCCTGAATCTCGCCAATTATGATCTGTTCCTTTGTCGAGAACTTAACCCCACTGCCCTTTGCATCGTCTATATAATGCACACAGCCTTCAAATAAGCTCTGACGTTTCTCATCATTTTTCATCTGAAGCAGCAGATCAAGCCCGGCTGTTCTCTTCTCCTCCTTAGAATCCGTCAGCAGTCTTCCGACAAGTGCGTCCATGTCATCGCCATCAAGTTTGTATAGGATGGTGAGCGCAGTCTCCCTTATCTCAGCCCGCTTGAATTTGAGCATATCTTCAACCTGTGTGTAATTGTCGGGTGTGAGCTGCATGTCCTTTACAAGCTTTGCCGCGGCTGACCTCGTATATGACTCCTTGTCGGCTATGGCATCCACCAATATCGCCCTCTGCCTGTCATTTGCCGGCTCTCTCACAAGGAATAACAGAACTGTATCCCTGCTATAGCTTGCGGCATCTATCTCAGATACCATACCGGCAATCTCCGTGATCTTGTCCTCATCCCTGAGCGCACTGGCGCACACAGCAAGCCTTATGATGATCTCTGACCTTCCTAGCTTTTCCGCATTCCATGGAAATACACACGGTTCTATCTCTATGCCCTTCTTCGGTATGCGGTCAAGCATGGCACGGAGTATGTCGTAATATTCCCCGCACTCATTCCTGTCTGCAAAATATCTAGCAGGATCAGCATAGGCCTTCGGTATGAACCTGCCGTTATATTTCCTGCCATCTTCATATATCAGACTGTTCATATACTGCGTGGCATCCGGCATAAACCCCGGCATGATGACCGCCATGGTATCCATCTCTTCAGGGAAATACCTGACAAATGCCTTTGCCACGCTGTGACTATACACCTTGCCGAGATACATTGCCTTTAGGTACATGCCAAATACCATCCTCTGATGCCTGCTGCCTTCAAGAGACATCTTTAACATGACGTGGCAAGCCTCGTCCACATCGTAGAAACCGTAACTCCACAGTGCAAGATACATCTTCATGGCATCCTCACCGCGAAGCGCCTCATCCCTTGCCTTTTCATCATTCAGATATGTGTCTATAAGCAGGAGCTGCCTGCTCTGGATTCTGTCAAGCTTGCTCTCCTCGCTTGCAATAAGTCCTGTCCAGGTTGCAACCGCCCTCATGACCGACGCATACCTTAAAAGATCATTATCCTTTATCACGCGGAATATCGTCTTGAATGCCTCTGCAGTTCCATAATCCATATTCTCGCACACAGCCTGACGAAGTCCCTCCTGGAGCTTTGCCGCAAGCAGCAGCTTTCCAAGAGCATCGTACAGCCCGGTGTCACCGCTCATGCATATTCCCCTCACGATGCCGGTTGTCAGCCTCTTCTGCCCATCCTCGCCAAATATGATGTCAATTATTATGTCGTGCAGCTCCTTATTTCCCCTGTCAAGCTCTGCTGCTATCCAGTACTCTGACACCGCACTCATATAGTCCGACTGTTTCTTCCGGTACAGACACAATATATCCTGTGGCAGCTTCTCCTGATACAGCGACACGATATCAGTTCCGTATATACCCATGTCATGATATACACTCATGATGTAATAATATCTGTTCACAAATGATTCGTATTTCTTCGTCCTCATGGTCCTTCTGTAGTACGACTCGCTGGTCTGCCATTTGATGATACTGTCCACCGTAACGTAAAAATCCTCCAACAGATAATCCGGCAGCCATCCCGGCATCTTCTTCATCTCTTTCCTGAAGAATTCGGATGGACGGGCTTTCTCATCCTGAAGGAATTCATAAAGCCTCTTTCCGGTATCTGTGGAGGACACACTTCCACTATATCTTCCACACTCAGACAGCACCTTCTGAACCTCAGGACTGTAGCTGTCCTTTAGCTGCTTTGATGTATCCTCGTATGATTTTTCTAACTTTTTTGCAATTTCTTTCTGCTCTTCGAGCTCAAGCTTTGTCTTCTTATCTGCCATGCGTAACCCCTTTCTTTACCCTGCGCAAATCCTGGCACCATATCTAAAACAGTCCCATCTGCTCCTATTCGTAATCACTTGCCAAATTCTACCACATCCTCCCCGCCAGCATAGTAAGGCGGATAAATGTGATCTCGTCCCCATCGTTAAAATCCTCTTCTCTGTCCAGCTCTGTCAGCTCTTCCGTGCCGCAGAACACCCGGAACAGCCCATCATCATATCCCTTTATGGCTGTCTCCACCGCGTCGTCTACATCCGGTTTCTTCTCCCCATATAAGATTCCGAATGCGATCTTTCCTATCTCTGCCATGTCGTCTATCTGCTCACCTGTCAGCACCGCATCGCCCTTGTCCATGCGGGCTATGTAATCAGCCACGCATATCTTCACGGTCTCTGTGATGAGCTCCCGCAGACTCGCCGGCGCCTTATCATAGGCAAATGGCACCTTGTCCACGGTGTTTTTGCGTTTGCCAAGCTGTTTCATGTTCATGTATAAATGCATGTATGACCTCCCTTCCAAATATCCTTTCCACCTTGAAACGCTCTAAGTCTGGTAAGTTTCTTTTCGTATAATCCTTGAAGCTTCGGGATACGTATTTGGCGTTCATAAATATCTTTTTTGTATAAACTAAAATCCATTTCTGCTTTATCAATATTTACAATACTTCTGTCTTTTACATAAGATAGCAGTCTGACCTCTTTTGCAATAAAAGAATGTGTTTTTATATCATCAAAACGGATTGCATCTAGTCTCTCATATGGAATATTGTAAAACATAGAATTGCCCGAATCATAAATTGGGGCAAATCCCAAGATTTCCAATGTGTCCGGATTTCTCACAATTGAAATATTATTCATATGCCTATCCGTATTCGAAATTAAATAATCTGTCATTATCTCATAATCCATAAAAGCATCAAACGCTTCTTCTTTTATTCCCAGATTGAGGCATACCATTTTTAATGGATAATAATAAGATTCATTTTGTTTTAGTTTTACAGATTGCAATAATTCCCACGCGCTTATACATTCTAAATTTTCTGAACAAAAATCATACGAAAGACACCCAAGGCCTTCTATCCCACCTTCTACTGTCAACAATGCTGGTGTATATTCCGTGAAGTTATTAAAATTCTGCTTTCGATGCAGCTCTGTTGCAAATAACTCATTTATACTTTGCTGATATGACTCTCCATAGTTTCCTTTTATCATATATCTACGGCCAGCATCATCTATACACCATTTTTTTTGCAATTCCCCCTGTGAAGCCGCACAATTAAACTTGGTTTTCTTCCTTAAATCAAGTAATTTGTCTTTATTTAAGGTAATTTCACCAAATGTATCAACAAAATCATTCGTGAAAAGATTTACTTCTTTCCATTTGATATCTTCTCCACGAGGCTTAATCCAATAGCAATCTGACAAACTAAGAGCCAGATTATCTACTAAGGCACTGTTTGTAGATGAATATCCTAATCTCTGGAGTGCTGTTTTTGCTCCATGTCTCGTTTTCGGAATTGCTCTGTCCTTCCACCAATCGTGAAATTTCATATCATTCATTTGACCGCCTATAGGAAAATGAGCAATGGCAGCTTCATTTTTTCTATAATTTCCAAGCTCCCCACCTTCTGTTAATTCCATTAAACATACAGGAATATCCTTATGCATCAAATAATATTCTTTAGCGATTTTCTTTGCCATCACTTAACTCCATATAATATCTTCCATTTTATCCAATTTGCAGTCACGATTAAATTTATCAACTATTTCATAATATGATTCAAACAAGTCGGATACATATAGCGAAAGATTATTTTTATTAACGTCTTCCAAATCCTCCCCTATCTTAATTTTGGTACCTATTGAATCAATCAAAAATCCGGCTTCTCTATTATAATAATAAATTTTTCCCTTATTATCCTCAATTCTATATAAACTATCAGTATTTATAGGCAACTGATTCGCTATCAGGCTTACAACATAAGGTGATGGCGAACTCTCTCCCTGTTCCCATTTTTGCAATGTACTTAAAGGTATGCTAAACATATTTGAAAATTCTCTTTGTGATA
>OJNN01000218.1_pt1 | contig 25221 bp, 20 predicted proteins | sample 1597851 | NCBI WGS metagenome assembly OJNN01 (sample SAMN01915222, study PRJEB22387) | human gut metagenome | isolation source: stool | host: Homo sapiens | place: USA | reverse complement strand
CGTGTGCTCTTCCGATCTCGAGACAGATATTCACCTGTTCTTGTATCAATCTTAATCTTATCACCAAGGTTAACGAAAAGCGGAACCATAACCATAGCACCTGTCTCAACAGTTGCAGGCTTGGTAGCACCTGTTGCTGTATCACCCTTAACGCCCGGCTCTGTCTCTGTAACTTCAAGTTCAGCGAACATAGGCGGCTCGATAGCGAATACCTCACCCTGATATGAGCAAAGCTTACACTCATCATTCTCCTTAACGAACTTAAGTGCATCTCCGACATTATCTTCTGAAAGAGTAATCTGCTCGTAGTTCTCCTGATTCATGAACACGTACATATCTCCGTCCTTGTAAAGATACATATATGCTGACTTATCAATATGGGCAAGCTGGAATTTCTCAGTAGGTCTGAAAGACTTCTCAACCACACCGCCGCTCTTGATATTCTTTAACTTAGTTCTTACAAATGCTGCACCCTTACCCGGCTTAACATGCTGAAATTCAATTATCTGCCAGATGTTGTTGTCCATCTCAATTGTAATTCCGTTTTTAAAATCACCTGCTGTTACCATAAATTGGTATACCTCCTTAGAATGTGTCTTACATCATTTTATAATATTATTATTTATATTTCAACTGTTTTTTTCATCCTCAAGTATTATGATCGTTCTTGCAGGAACCGATACCGTTCTTGCTTCATTAATCTGTGAGGCATCCGGAAGTTCTTCGGTTCCGGTAGTTAACACCGCCCGCCAGCTCCGTCCCGAAATATTCGGCAACGCCAGTTCATGCGGTTCCCAATGCATATTAAATGCAATATAGAGATTATTCTCATCTCCGGCATACTGGCCGCAATACATAATTCCGGCCTGTCTGCTGTAATGTTCAAGTTCCGGATACCACGCCTTGACCCCGTGATATGATACATCGGGAAGTCCGTAATATTTGTAATCCGTAAGTCCCGCCTCATCAGCCATATGAAGACATGCGTGATGTTTTCTGAAGTCAATCATTGTCCTTACGAAATCATAGAACCTGTGGTTTCTGTTAAGTGCATTCCAGTCAACCCATCCGGTATCATTATCCTGGCAATAAGCGTTATTGTTGCCACCCTGGCTGTTTCCGAACTCATCCCCGGCATATATAAGCGGAATTCCCTGCGCGCACATGACAAAAGTAATTGCATTCCGCATGAGGAGATTACGCAGTTCAACAACCTTACGCCTTTTGGTAGGACCTTCGACTCCGCAGTTCCAGCTCAGATTATAATTGGCACCGTCACGATTATTTTCGCCATTGGCTTCGTTATGCTTGCGGTCATATGAATACACATCCGCAAGTGTAAAGCCGTCATTGGACGCTATATAATTAACTGACGGCCTGCCCGGGGTATTCTTGCGCATCATATACAGGAATCCCTGAAGCTGGTCTTCATCGCCCTTGATAATACGCCTTGCGCTCTCCAGAAAGCCGTTATTGTATTCATATAAATCATCATTCCGGCCATAATTGTCCCAGTTTGTACTAAAAATCTTCATGCCCTTTAAGAACACATCATCGGCAGGAATTCCGGCCGCATTATCATCACATATCAGATGAACACCGTCAATATGATATTCACGCCTCCAATATCGGACGCAGTCATCTATATAACCGCTTCCGGTTCCATGCGGAAAAAACATCTCCATGTATACTTCAATTCCATTCTTATGAAACTGCTTGATCGTATCGCGGAACTCATAAGTATAATCGCCGTGCTTACCATATGAGGCACTGTACGCACCGCGCGGAGCCATATAGAAACCGCCGTCATATCCCCAGAAATTAGTATTGGCACCTGAATTAACAAAATCAATCACATTTTGGATTGCTGCAATTATCGGTGCTGCTGCATTGATAACCCCATTTACAATACTTGCTATGTATGTAAGAACAAATTCAAATACGGGTTTTAATGCAGCCATGAGGTTAATAAACGCTTGCTTTAGGCTCTCCAAAAGCGGTTGTATGGTTGTCCACATCTGTGAAAAGGCATCCTTTACCTTTCCTATGGTCCCGTCCACTTTCTCTTTAAATTCATCATTCGTTTTATATAAAGCAATGAACCCGGCGGCAAGTGCCGCTATAATAGCAATCACTATTCCAACCGGTCCCGTGAGTGCTGATAAAACACCACTCATTCCGCCTATTTTGCTTGTTAATCCCGTTACGGTTTTTATTACCCCGGATATTCCCGTTGACATTTTCCCAAATATGATTAAAGCCGGGCCGATAGCCGCAACAATCATTCCGATTTTTACAATCATCTGCTTTGTGTTGTCATCCAGGTTTTTAAACCATGTTGTAAACTCTTTTACCTTGTTCACAACCTTATCAATTGTTGGCTGCAATGTGGTTAAAATGGAACTTCCCAGGTCTGCCCCGGCAAGTTTCAAATTGTTCATTGCTACGGCTGCATCATCCCACGGGTCTAATGTGGTTTCAAATGTGTCACTTACCACATCCCCATAGTCTGATAAAGCACCGCTTAAATCGTCTACGGATAAACGCCCCTCACGGATTGCCTGGGTCATTTCCGCCGCACCTTTCTTTCCGAAAAGGTCGGATGCAATGGTTAAGGCTTCCGTTTCTGTCTTTGCGTTTTTAATGCTATCTATTGTTTCGGTCAATGCTTCGTCTGCACTCTTGCCGTCTGCCGTTGCGTTCTGAACCGCTTTTTTCATTCCGGCAAGTGCGGTTGAAACATCAACGCCGCTTGCTTCCATTTGTGCAAGCAAATTAACGGATGATGTTAAATCAAGCCCCATTTCTTTAAGGCTTGCACCGTTGGTTGTAAGTGCGGTTTCCAATGTTTCCATTGAAATACCCGTGTCCTGGCCCGCTTTTGTCATAAGCCCCAACACATTTTTTGTCTGTGAAGCATCAACGCCGAATTTTTTCATAATACTGTCCACGCTATCAATAGCCGTGTTTAAATCCGTTCCGTTGATGTTTGCAAATTTAATAAATTCTTTTGAAAGATTTTCTAACTCTGTCCCGGTTGCCCCGAACCTTGTATTTACTTCTCCAACCGCTACGCCCACATCATCCATTGTAGTTGGCATATCTGAAAATACATTGTCCGCTACTGTCGTAAGGCTTTCCAGGGCTTCCCCGGTTGCTCCCGTCTTGGTAATAATGGTGTCATAGCCGTTATCTAATTCCATAGATGCAGCAACCCCGGCTGCTCCTAATGCGGTTATTCCGGCCGTTACGGGCATCATCTTTTCCCCGGCTTTGGTTGCCTTATCCCCTACCGTTCCAAAAGCATCCCCCACCTTTGCAAGCGTTGAATTACTCGCCTTTGCTTGCTCTTCCAGGTTTTTAAGTTCTGCTTCCGTTGCGATTACTTCACGTTTGATTGCCCGGTACTGCTCCTCGGATGCTTCGCCGTTTTTAAACTGCTGCTCCACCTGGGCTTCTGCCGTTTTTAATACATCTAATTTATCTTTGGTTTCGCCTACTGCCTTTGTAAGCAACTGTTGTTTCTGTGCTAAAAGTTCGGTATTCTTGGGGTCTAATTTCAAGCCCTTTTCAACCTCTTTTAACTCATTCTTGGTACTTTTGAGGTTCTTGCTTACTCCTTGCAAGGCATCTTGTAATTTATCGGTTTTTCCGTCAATCTCAATTGTGATACCTCTGATGTTATTAGCCACTTGATTTTCCCCTTTTCTTTCCAAATCTTTCTCTTAGTCCCTCACGGTCCGGCTTTGTCTGCTCCATACGGAAACAATCTTTTAAATACTTCCGTCCCTCTTCGGTCTGCGAATTTTCAAAAATCATTGCTTCCCGTAAGAAGAAAAGGTAAATATCTATTTCCATTTCCTGGACTTCGTAAATATTGATATGGCAATAGTCCATAACCAATTTTTCCGGGCGTGTAAGGATTGTATACGGGATTTCGCCCTTTTTATCCTGGCGTGGATAATAGGGCATTTTTAGTTTGGGTTTGCTTTTAATTCATCCACGAACTCCATGTATGCGTTAAGGATTGCCGTACACTCTTCAATGTCGTAACCCTCTACCTCTTCGGCGGAAACTCTCACATTTCCCATATTGTTGTTTAATACTGCTGCCACAAGGTTATAAATGGTTGATGTGTCGGCATCCTCGCCCGTTCCGTTGGCTTCCACATCCTTTATTGCTTCAAAAACTCCCTTTTGCGGCATACGGACAATAATTTTTTTGCCCTTTTCAACCACATTTCCGTTTTCATCCTTTTTATCTTTCAGAGTAAACGGCCAAAAGGTACGTTTAATTTTGTTCATGTTAAATTCTTTTACTGCCATGTTGTGTTCCTCTCTTTCATGTAATAAGGCGGCTCGATTTTTCAACCGGCCGCCCGTTCTTATCGTTGGCCCGTGTTTCGGTTACTCTGTTTTGTCAATATCCTCTGTGTAAAGGATTAAAGTACCCTCTTTGTCCATAGGCTGTGCTTTAAATTCTGCATCAATAACGGTTTCGCTATCCTTTGCAAATGCAATTGTAAAACCAGCCTGGTTATTACCAACAATCGTTACACGGATATTTCCGTCCTGGGTATCTTTATGGACAAATCGCAAAAGGTATTTCTTACCCGTTGCGTTGCCGATACCGCCGATTTTGACCGTTCTAATTCCCTTTGTTTTATCTTCTGTCACTCTTGCGGTCTGACATAACTTTTCAAGCGTTGTTCCGCACCATGTCATAATTCCGCTTTTAAGGGTGGCTTCCTCTTCTGTAATAATTACTTTGGAAACCTTACCCATATCGTCTTTTGCTTCGTAAAACTCCGGTGCATACTCGATTTCCGCACCGCCCTTAATATGTCCCAGGCGGTTATCTTCTGTTTCAATCACTGTATCATCCGGGATTGCTTCGTTTGTTCCCCGGAAGTCTGTACAGTACAAATCTCCACTACCTAAAACAATGCTTTCTTTGTCCATTCTTATTTCCTCGCTTTCCTCAATAATCCCGTGACTTCGTAGGCCGTTTGAAAACATTCCTCACTATCCACATGAGCCACAAATTTAACATAGTCCACATCATGTAAAACCTCGTTTTCAATCCGTGTTCTGATTTCTTCCGTCGCTTCATCATCTGCAACGGTGTAAAGTTCCAATTGCCAATCATCCGCCATTAGATTATTCGGTCTACTATCCGCCCCGGCGGTTGCTTCCCGTGGCAAAAGGTAAACCATGTAAGGTAATGGCGGCACGGGGTTTTCTAAAGTCCCCTCAAAGGCGTTTTTCGTTATGGGTAGTCCCAGGCTTTCCGCCCTCTCTGTTAATACTGCTGCCGTTGCCATTTTTACCCCCTTAATTTGCTTTCAATCTTGCTTGCCACTATTTCCCCTATTTGGTCATTTAGTGGTGCAATATGGCTAAATGCTTTTGCTCTTCCGCCGTTTCTGCTTTGGTGTCCATATTCCAAAAGGTGGGTTAATTGAAAATGGTCTTTGTTGTAAACCGTGTATCCTTGTATTTGCACTACTGATTTTTTCTTTTCACGTTGTCCGGCGGTCCAATCCTTGGCGTATGCTCCCGTTCTATTCTTATATGGTCCCCCGTTTTTAAGCGTTTTTGCCGCTTCTTTTGCCGCTTCTTTAATGCTTTCATTGGTTACACGCACCACTTCCACGTTGTAATCTTCTAACGCTTTTTTTATTTCTTCGTCCAGGCTATCAAGTGAAACTTTCAACCTTTCCCCACCCTTTCCGCAATATACAACTCTGTTTTTCCGTTGCTCTTCGGTCCGTAGGTTCTATATACTGCATAACGCTTTCCGTCTATGGAAACTTCCGTTTGCCCGTCATATTCAAAGTCCCAAACTTCCAATTGTGATGTTGCTTTATAACCCAATTGCCCGGCGGCTGCGAACTCGTCACGCCCCACCGGCTTAATTGATGCTATTACTTCCGTTTCCTGGTATTCTGTTTGGTTCTTTTTAATCAATAGTTTTATTGGCTTCTCTATGATACCCACCGCCTTTTATCTTGGTACACATTGCATTATAGGATGCAAGTAACTGTGTCTGATTATCCGGGCTTCCAAAATTAGCGTGACAATATAACAAAACGGCTTCAATGATTAAGGGGTCTTTTATGTCTGCTTCATCCAAATAGGAACTATGCACACCGATACGTTTTAAGTCTGCAAGGGCAACTTCTACAAGCTGCCCCACATCTTCATCCAACATATCACTTGATGTTTTTCTAATTCTCAATTTGGCTTTCGCAATCAATTGTTCCTTTGTCATGCTTTAGCCGCCTTTCTCTTACGCTGCCGGGTTCTTTACACGGATAAATCCGTTTCTTGCAACGACATTTCCGCCCATGAATACGCAACCCTTGTAGCAAATCTGGCCGGACTTAAACTTGTAATCCGTAGATTTTGCCGTTTCAATATCAGAGAATACGGCAACCTCGTAATTGGATAACGGACCGTAAGCCATACAATAAGCATCTTTTGTTCCGCCAATTTCTGCACAAGCGGAGTTGATGATATAAGGCACTTCGTCAATTGTTCCGGTATTGCCATGGTTTACGATTGTATAAACCTTTCTGCCCTGTTTATCTCTTAACTTGGCAAACTTCTTTAAGTCTTTCTTACTAAGGATTAACACGGCTACATCCTCTACCTCTTCATCCCCACCGTAGGAATAAATAATCTCGTCCAGGGTATCATCTGCAACGGCGGTAATGGTTGTAATGTCCGTGTTGCGGTCAATAATATCATCACTTTCGCTTGCCGGATTATAGAAAATTCCCTTGAATTTTCCGCTTGTACCGTCCCCTACCAAAATCTGACGGGATGCGTAACGGCGGATTGCTCTTGTAATGCTATCTTCAATAACGCCGTCATAATCTGCATCCGTTAATTTCTGCATTTCTTCCGGCTCTTCGGCGTATGCTGTGATTTTCTCTCTTGCAATCTCTGCGTAACCAAATTCCGGTTCAGATGTGTTGTAATCTGCTCCCTCTGCGGTGCTTCCGGCCCCGTCCCCGTATGACTTCACATAAGGACGGCTATATGTTTCGCCGCCTACAAGCGGAATAGTTGTAACACGGTCAATAAGGGATGATACGTTGTTAAATGTCGGTGCAATGTCCGGGCTTGTATGGTGTGGCATAACAACGCCCGTTGTGGTGGAAAGTGCCGCCATAGGTTTAGCAATCTTCTTTGCGTTGTATGTGGTCTTTGCTCCGGCTTTTAATGCCTTGCCGCTCTTTGCTCTTGCCTGGTCTTTGACCTCTGCACCCTCTCCGGCGTTTCCGTCCGGTCCTTCGCCCTCTCCGGCTGCTGCCTGGGCTGCCCTTGCAAGTTCCTCACGGGCTTTAATCTCGTCCAGGATTTCCCCAATGGTCCTTGCTTCGTCCATGAGGGCGGTTAATTCCTCGCCGCTCTTGTCCTGGGCTTCTTTACCCACGGTAACAAGGCGTGCTTTTAACTCTTTCTTGCTCATTTTCATTAACTGTTCTCTGTTCATGCTGCTTTCCTCTCTTTCTTACTCCATGTGTTGAATTGTTAATGCTGCAATTTTGCTTCTGATTTCTTTTTCTTTGGCTGCTGCCTGGTCCTTGGTATCGTCCGGCGGATTTCCCCCGGCTAATGCTTCCGGCGTGTTCTTGCAATATAATTTCGTGTAGTCCTGGACTGCTGCAACGGCGGTATTTTCTTCTCCCACCGACACGTTAAAGTATTTTGCGGCTTCCTCGCCGCTCAACCATGTTTCCGCTTCCATTAACTCTTTTATCTGCTCGATTGTTACGCCCTCTGCTAAATGTTCCTCGTAGATGCTCCAAATTCCGGCTTCTATAGTTTCCAATGTGTCCGCCATTTTACGCAATTCGTTAGCGTTGCCCTCGCAATCGCACCACGGCTTATGTATCATCAAATAGGCGTTCTTTGGAATTGTCGGTTTGTCACTATCCACAAACGGAAAAAGTGATGCTATCGAACCGGCCAGGGCATCCACAAAACAATGTTTCTTTCCCTGGTAGCGTTTAAGCATATTGTAAATAGCAATTCCGGCAAACACTGAACCGCCGCCGCTATTGATGTAAATGTTTAAATCTCTGCCGTTTGCTTCTGCAAGGAAATTTTTGATTGCATCCGGGTATTGGTCCTCTTCTTGCCATGCTCCCCACCAATCCGAAACAATATCCCCGTAAAAATAAAGGTCCGCCGTTGTATCTGTGATGTTTTTAATCTCACAAAACGGCTTTACGGTTGCGGTCTTGGCGTTTTTGCACGCAATAAACTGTTTTATCTGTGCCGCAACTTCTTTTTGTGCATCCTCGGATAATCTACTTGTTTCATAGGCACGCACTCGCTACGATTCCGCTATCAAGAAGAAACTGCAACATCCCGTTGGCTAATGAGTTCGGTGTTATGGTTTCCTTTGCCGGAATTGCTGTTTTAGTTGTTTCTTCCCGTCCTGCTGCCACCTTGGCTTCTGCTTCCGCTGCTGCCAAAATGCTTTCCGCCGTTGGCTTCTCTTCCGGTTCATTCATTCCGGTAAAGTTCTTGTTTTCTGCTTCCATGTTTTGTTCCTCGCTTTCTTCTGCTGCATAAATGCTTTTTGCTATCTCTTCCGCTATTGCAGTAAATACCGTTGTGGTTACTGCGTTACCAAATTGTTTATATGCCTGGCTATCTGAAACAACTTGTTTCCAATCGTCCATAGGGAACGCTTGTAAAATTCCGTATTCTTTTGGAGTCAACTTTCGCACCCTCAACCGCTTTGTATCAAATATTTTCACTTCCCTTTGCCCCCCCCCGGATGTTGTAAGGGTTGGTGCTATTCCATTCACGGAATACACCCGGCGGCATTGGTCTTGACCCTTTATGTCAAGCATCCCCACCATTTGGCAGCCCTGGTTATTTGCTCTTTCCATTGTCTTGTTCCTTTCGCTCTTCTATAACTGCTATCATGTCTTTCTTTCCGGCGTACCCTTTATAATCCCTTGCGGTAAGGCACGGGGAAACATCCGCAATTTTTAAAACATTTCTTCCGCACTTATTGACCGTTACTGTTATGGGAAACTCTGTTGCTCTCTGCCCCCCCTGGATTGATGATAACGTGTTGGTAGTTATGCTTCTTTGTGATGCTTCCGCCCCCCCCCCAACTCGTAATGTTTTACCGCAACCGTTGGGGTCTAAAAGCCCGGTTTCCTCTGCAATGTCCGTAACCACGCTTTCTTCCGTCTGTTCATCTTCCAGGATGATAACGCCGTGTAAATCCTGGGCGGTAAGTGTAAACATTGGCTCGTCCTCTGCCTTTGCCCTCGGTCCGTTCTGCCGCTTGTTAATACGGTCCGGCGTAATGCACGCATGGCACTTTCCCATTTTCTCTAATTTCTCCATTGCCTGGGCTATAATGGTTTGTGCCTTTTCGTCCGGCAAGTAATATTTTTCCGGCACATCTTTTTCCAGGTAATCCGATAATTTCGGTACAAATTCGTGTTGCTCTTTTGGAAATGTAAATGATAGGTTCTTTTTGTTCCTGGTCCCTACTACTGCATAACGGTCCCGGTTCTGTGGCACGTTCCAATATTTGGAATTAAACATTTCAATATGTGCCGTGTACCCGTGGCGTTCATATTCCAGGCGTAACACTGGCAGATATGGGCGTAACCCTCGCACATTCTCCGCAATGATAACGGCCGGCATGGCGTGTTCTCTCTCTCTCTCTGTTTCTTCAAGTAATCGCATCATTTCAAAGAAACATCCGCTACGGCTCGCCGCCTTAAAATTGTTACTGCTGCACTTGGGGCAAATGGTGTTGCCCGTGTACTCTTCCGGGTTTATCTCTATTTCCTCGCCGCAATCCTCGCATTTTAAAATCATGCCCCGTTGCTTTCCGGCAACGCTCAAATCCTGGCAAGGAAAGCCAAACGCCCACACATCCGCTTGTGGTATGTCTGCTTGGTGCAATTCCTTTATGTCTGCTTTCTGTACATGGTCCCCTACGTTTGCCCGGTAACTCTCCACGGCGTATTTATCAAAGTCCCATGCCCCGGCTATTTCATACCCGGCATTTTTAAATGCAATACCCATTCCGCCGCATCCACAAAAGAAGTCATTAACCTTTAATTTTCTTTTCATCTGCTGCCGCCCCGTCCTTTCGTTCATTGCTCTGTATAAGTCCTTTTTATTTGTGTAGACTTCGTTGGTCTGAACTCCGGCGGCATTTAACTTTGCTTTCACTTCTAAAAGTTCTTTTCTAAAAAATCTTTCTCTATCTCCCCTTGGTTGCTCTGTGAAATCAACTATTTTCCCCGGTGTTATAAGCAATCTTAATATTTTGGCGGTCGTTTCCCCGTACTGCCTAAAAACGCCATATTCTATATATGTTTTTTGCCATATAAACAATTTGAACCCCAACGCCTTTTCCACATCTTCAATCTTTTTATCAAGTTCCGGCGTTGTGTAGTGCGGTCTGTAAAACCATTTTGATATATCCATGTTGAGTTCCTTTCTATATTGCTGCCGCCTGGCATTTATAAACTTCTCTGTGCTACTTCTGCCCGGTATGGTGTTCCCCCACGCTTCAATTCGTTATAAATCGTTGCTCTGTGAAACCCAACCGCCTTTGCAATATCTGTAACCTTTGCCCCGGTTCGCTCCATTGCTTCAATCTTCTGTCTGTCGGCGTATGTAATACGCTTATCTCCTTTTTTCACGTTTCCGCCCACCTTTCCTTAAAAATTGGCAAAATAAAAAGTGCTACAAGAGTTTTTTAATTCTCTTGTAGCACTCATATTTTCCACAATAAAAAATCAAGTGCGATAGAGTTATTAACCCTTGTCGCACTTGATTTTACAACTTAGCACCGATATTCGCTTCTGATATTTTCCGCCCTCTCAATAATCGTTTCCGGGAACCCGGTAAAGGAAAGCAGGCGGATTGCATTCTGGGAATTTGCCGGTCCCTTCTGCAATTTATAATCAAATACAATATCCTCTTCTCCAAACTCTTCGGAAAAATGATAATTGTCATAACCAATTTTTTCAAGCTCCGTCAATTCCTTATCATGGGATGCCACAATTGCAATGCAGTTATGATGTGCCAGATATTCCATGATTGCTTTTGAAGCTGCAATACGCTCCTGGGTATTGGTTCCTCTTAAGATTTCATCAATAATACAGATAACCAGTTCATCCTCCGACAAAGCATCCAGGATACGTTTTAAATATTTAATCTCTTTGATAAAATAACTGTCACCGGATAAAATATCGTCTCTTACCGCCATGGAAGTAATCATTTTTGCATGAGGCAGGTGCATTCTTTTTGCGGTGCAGGTATGAATGCTCTGTGCCAGTATCACATTGACAGCTATGGTCTTGATAAAGGTTGACTTACCGGAAGCATTGGAGCCTGTGATAATGCAGTTATGCTGAAGTTCCATAGAATTGGTCACTGCTCCATGAAGCAGCGGATGATAAATTTCTTCCATCTCAAGCTGCTTTGTTTCCTCATATTCCGGTACTGTCACAAGCGGCAGACTCTTTCGGAAAGAGCCTGTGCTGATCGCTGCATCCAGTTCTCCTACCACCCGGTAAATCTTAAGATAAGCCTCCTGGTTATCCATAAACTGATTCAATACTTTCATATAAGTAAGGATATGCCACTGGGTTACTCCCAGCAGGAAATCCTGCAGCATTTCAAACACATCTCCCATGGCATTTCTGCTCTGGATATTTAGCAGAAATGCCTTCTTATCCATTTTGGCAAATACCGGAAGCAGCGGTGCCAGTTCCTCACAAATTTTGTCTTTCCGGTATTCCTGCTCCAGTTCTCGTGCTACCGTAATCAGGTATGCCGCCGTTCCCATCATATGAATCTCCTGGTCAAACTTCAGCCGGACCGTAAAGATATACACCGACAAATTCACAAGAAATACTACCACCAAAGCTGACAGAGCATATATATTATGAAATACGACTGCCGCCACAACAACTACCACCAGCAATATCCGGAGCATCTGATAAACCCAGAGATTTGAAATTGCAAAATCCTCTACTGTCTGGATAAAGGATGGAATATAGTAAGCCTCGTCTCTCTTTCCAAGCTTTGACAAAGTTTCTTCCAGATGATAGCGTTTTTCATCATCTGCTTCACAAAAAGCTATTCTTTTTTCTAAAAGCTCCTCTTCTTCCTTCGTCTGCTTCGCATAATGAAGCTTTGCATATAAAATTTCTTCTCCCATGGTGGAATCACAGTTGTTGATTCTCTGGTACACATCATCCATATTAAGGTCATTCCATGTGACCTCATCCACCTGCTGTGTTCCACCCACAGTATCCAGATAATTTCTTATCAGTTCTCTTTTGAATTCCTTTTTTTCAGGTTCTTTTCCATATTTTTCTTTCAGTGTCCGTTTGCAGCGGTTCTTCCAACTCTCTTTTGTTTTAATTGCTGAATAAGTAAATCCTGCAATCATAATTACTACAAGGATTGCTGCTTCCATTTCTTCGCCTTCCTACTGCATGATTCCAATGGTATCTATCCAGTAAATATTATCTTTATCCATAATTCCATTTACAGTAACGGTATCTCCCTCATGCAGGAAAATCAATTGTTCATTATCAGAAAACTTCTGCCAGTATACCATACCGTCGTCTCCTGCCAGATAAACATAGGTCTCTCCTGCAATCTCAACATACTGCATTTCACTGATTACAAAACTTCTTGTCTCTATCTCACCTTCCGGAATTGTTTTTCCTTTGGCTGCTGTCTGTGCATTACCTGCAGTGCTGTTGCTGTCCCCGGAAGAATTTTCTGCCTCTTCCGGATTCCCAGTGTTTTCTGTACCATCACTGCCTGTCATCTTACAATATTTTGCAAAGCACTCATCGAGACTGGCTGCTGTTGTTACCATATTATAAGATTCTACATTTACCATGCCATAAAGCTTCACTATGCCGCTGGCATCTTTTAATACCATAATATAAGTCGGCTGACCATCTACATTAATCAAAGACGGGAAAGATGCACGGTATCCTTTCTCCTGCACTTCTCCTTCTGCAGCAGCCATTGCAGAGCTTTCATCTGCTCCTGCAATACTGTAATAATGTGCTTCTGAAGTCCGCTCATTTACCAGTATAAACCCGATATTGGAGGCATCATCATTGACAGAAGTAACTCCGGTATAAATCCAGATATCCCCGTCTTTGGCAACATAGCCGAAGTTTGCTTCGTAAGATTCCTCATCTCCGTCTTCATCCTCTACTACCGTTTCCGTACATTTCTTACAGCCTTTTTTGCCGAAGATGCTGTTCATAAATCCATTAGATAATTCTCCATACCAGCTATACTGTTCCACCAGAAGATCCCCGTCAAAGACATCATCCATCCAGTTCGGCACTTCTGATGCATCATAATACTGACAGTCTCCGCTGATTGGGTCACAGCTGATTGCACCCTCGACGGTTTCTCCACCAAATAAACCGATGGTGTATTTGTATACACTGGCAATATAGTATGGGTTTCCATCTTCGTCCACTTCAAAATGAAGATTTCCGAAAAGTTTATCCGGGTAATTCATACGGATATGCCTTCTTAAATCCTTGCCAAAGTAAGCAGACGGAACATAAATCATTCCTTCCTTTACCGGAACATACTGCGCCTTCTGTCCTACCGGATCAACAGTTATATAACCCGGAACACCATTTTCCTTATTTCCCATATATTTAAAGAAGCCGGCATACTCTAATGCAGATACTTTCGTTGGTGCCCCCTGATAATCAATCTGTGTGTAGTCTTCCGATACATTATACTGGCTCACCACTTCTGAAAGGCTTCCGATTTCACGATTACCCAGCAATACTGCACTGTCCGTATCCATTAACGCAATCTTTGATACAGAAGATGCTGTATTGATATCGCTGTTAAAATCACTGTCTTCGATGGTCAGGATATCTGCATATGCCTGTGCATGGAACATTTTGCTGCCATAAAATAAAAGAATCAGGAACAGAATTCCGATTACTCCAACTGCTGCAAAAATACCGTTTACCGGCTTTTCCAGCTTTCCTGCGGACTTACCTTCCGCCTTCCTGGCTGCCGATACCAACGCACCTATTATTCCTAATGGGAATAATATAACGCCTAATACAAACAGCCATAAACCTCTGGAATGAATATTCAGTGCCGGAAGCAGGAGATAATACATCACTGCTACCCATAAAATATAAATAACCGGAAGCACAATGGACAGCCCCTTTACATGAGGCAGCTTTACCTGCATTGTTTCAAACTCCATTTTCTTCTTTTTCTTTGCCATACCTAATCTTCCTTTTCTTCTTTGCAATTATCATTGTATTATTTAATTAATACAATAACTCAATTTTAAAATAATGTCAAGTGAAAGCTTTCTTCAAATGGCTGGCAACTAAAAACAGCAGGACGACAAAATGTATTTTCATTTTCTATCGTCCTGCCTGCAATACTTATTTATATTATTTTTTAAGCTCTTGCTGCTTTGCTATCACGCTTTTTATTCTGGATAACCATACATGCTACTGCAGCTGCGGTAACAGCCAGTGCCAGAATTCCCATTGGAAGATCTTTCTCACAGTCTCTCAAGAAAAACAGCACTGCCATAGCAATTACATATATAACAGCAATGATTCCATCTACTATCTTCATACTTTCTGCCTCCTGCTTTTATGCATTTTTCTTCTGACGAAGTACTGCCCTTACTACATTATATCCTGCAAATACAATCGTAAGAATCATCATAATCCAATGGATGATACAGTTATCTTCTCCCGCCGGATTTGCCGCCAGAGGAACTGCTTCATCTTCTAATGCAGTTACTTCCTGTTTTGCATTATCGTCCGTTATATTCGCCAGCGGAACCTCTTCATCTTCTAATACCACCGGTTCTTCTGCGTCCTGTGGCTGTTGTGCTGCCTGCTGCTGTCTGACTGGTGTCTGTGCCACCTGGGCCTGTGTAACCGGGGTCTGTGCCGGGGTTACCGGTGTCTGTGCTGCTGTCTCCGGCTGTGTATTATTGTCTGCCGGAGTTACCGCTGTTTCTGATGATGCTGGCTGGGTTGGATTTGCCGGCTGGGTTGATTCGGCTGGCTTGGTTGGTTCGGTCGGCTGGCTTGGTTCGATCGGCTGGGTTGGTTCGGTTGGCTCAGTCGGTTCGGTTGGCAGGGTCGGCTCAGTCGGCTGGGTTGGCCCAGTCGGTCCAACTGGCTCGGTCGGCTCAGTTTCTTTCTCCTTTTCATCAAAAGAAGCATACACTACGGTACTATCATTTAAATCTGCAACATTTACTTTACTGCCATCTTCTAAAGTCCAGCCGGTAAATTCATAGGTTGTTGTCTCTGTCTCTGCCTTTACAGGATCTGTTACAGAAACTTCCGTTCCCTTTACTTCGCGTACTTCCTGATATACATTTCCGTCTACCATAAAAGTAACGGTATAACTGTTATCAACAATTTCTCCATCAATATGCCAGGAATTCGGATTAATCATCCGGTACCATTCGATGCGGTAGAATCTTGCATCATCCCCTGCAATGCCACTGTTTGCTGCATATGCATCTAAAACAGATGCAAGGGTTACCGGCATCTTTCCATCATAATTCTTTTCTGCATCAAAAGACGCTGGTGCAGTAAAACCGGACATATCAGTTGTCACTTTCAGCTGATTTAAAGAAACTGCTGCTCTTCCCACATAATCATAATTTGCTGTTGCATCACCAACTGTTCCTTCCGGACGGACAGTTCCTGCTTTCCGGATGTAGAACTCTGCCTTCTGTGTAAATGTATCTGCTACCTTTACATATACGTTATAACCCTCTGTATTGCGGAAAAGTTTTGTATATGTTGTCACTACACCTGCATTTTCATCCTCTAAGATGAATCCATGGATTACGCTTTCCTCTGTGGTTGCATAATCTGCTGCTTCTTCTAATACAGCCGGGTCTAAAATACAGTTTCCACTTAACAGCAGCAGTTTTCCATTTCCATATTTGGCATATACTTTTGCACGAATCTTACTGATTCCAAAGCTTACATTTACAGTTCCACTATAGTTACCGGTAAAGGTTACGGTTGCCAGCGCAGTTCCCTCTTCTACATTATCTTTGTAATTACCAACAGTATAATCGGTTCCTGCTGTTAATACTTTCCCATTATAAGTTACAGTTACATCTTCTTCACTGAGTGTTACTGCTTTTCCGGTATAATATTTTTCCTTTGCAGTTGCAATCACGCTGTCATTTTCCACTTCTTTCGGAAGAATGGTATAGGTTGTATTTACCGTTCCTTTATAGTTACCGATTCCGGTAATTGCTGCTGATGTCTCTCCTGCATTTGGATTACTTCCACTGTATATTACAGTATAATCTTTTCCTTCTACTAATGTTTTGTCTCCATCCTTTACCACAACTGCAACTGTGTTTCCAGTATACTCAGTATCCTTTGCAGTTACCATTTCATTCGTCAACGTTTTCTGCCGGATAGTAAAGGTTGCTTCATTACTGTCTGCGGATTCAAATTTCTTTGCACTGGCTGTTGCAATTACCGTATAAATTCCTGCATCCACCGGTGCCTTGCTTAATTTGTTTCCCGCCTCATCATAATAAGTATAAGTAATGGAAATGCTTGGATTTTTTTCAATTCCCCAGCTGTATGCATTAGCATCACAGCTTAAGTTTTTCTCATCATTACTGCCATTATATTCAAAATCACTGGCTGTAAGATTTGCATACAATGCTTTTAAATAGGTTCTTACCGGTACAATAAATACAGTCTCTTTATAGTTCTCTGCTGCATCTCCTTCCGGCACAAATACTACATGATGGTCTACATCTTCAAAGATTGCAGTTCCGGTAGTATTAAACCACAGTGTCTCATCCGGGCTCTGCCACTCAAAATGGCCTTCCAGTTCCTGGTTCTCATCATTGACCGCTACTGCCATTCCGCCATTCAGATGGGACTCTCTCAGTTTTCCGGACATATGATTGATTGTTGCAGATGGTTTTTCCTTAATTACTGCCTCTGCCTTATTTACAGTTACCGTATAAGTCCTGCTTCCTGCCTCATATACATCTGTTGCCGGTGTTGTAATCGTATAAGTATAAGTTCCTGCATTTAAAATCTCTTTGTCACAGGTTCCAACAATACCACTCTTTGGACCATCCTTTACAAAGTTCTTTGCATTCAGTGTCTGGACTTTTCCGTTATAAGTCAGATTTGAAATGTTCTCTTCAAATACCGGAGTTCTCTTACTGATTTTAATGGTATATTTTTCTGTTTTCCATTGAAAGAGATAATTCTTATACTTGCACTTCAAGGTAACTGTTCCTGTCTTATCCGCAGTTACAGATACCTCTTTCTTATTTGTATTTTTTAATGTTACCTTATCTTTTCCACTGGTAACACTCCATTTGGTTTCGTAAGCAATCCATGCAGAACACTCGATTTTCTTCGTATCCTGCAGCTGCATCGTAATTGTATCATCCTTTTCGGCAGCTTTTACTGTCATCCCGGTTATTCCGGATAAGGACAATACCATCAATGCCGCCATTACAAAAGCTGTAATTCTTTTTTCCAACATTTTGGCTACTCTCATGTTTTTTCTCCTTTTATTCATTTTATCCATTTCCTGTTGATTTATGAATTGTATAACCAATCATAGCCTACTCTGTGTTATAAAAAGCGTTATATTTTTCTATTTTTTCTTTATTCTTCCGAATTGTACTTAAATCTTCCTGTTTGTATTGTATTTCTCCTCATATCTACTCGTCTGTTCCATTCACCAATACTTTATGATATTTCACATATTTCTTTCCAGCCGTCCGTTCCATGTTGTCATTGATTCTTTCTATCACAAGTCCGCAATTTTCTTCTTCAATACCTATTAAAAGTATCAGATACTGGTTTGTGCTGTATCTGGTATACAGGTCACCGCTGCGCAGGGAGTTTTTCAATGCCTGCTCCAGTTCTGCCCGGATGTATTCGAAATGAACACCGCCTTCTGAAGCATACCCCTTCCCATCGGTAATGGTGCTCATAAGAAGCCACGCACTCTTTCCCGTACGCTGCAAAACCCGTTTTGCAAAGCGGTAATTTTCAATGAAAACAGGATACGAACAGTAAAATGCTCCTTCCTCTCTCTCTTCTTCCAACTTCTCCTGTATTGCCTGAATATGAGTGGCATCCTCCGTAACACAGCTGCTGATTCGTTTTAATTGTTCCAGCATAGACTTTGAAGGCTCACTGCCAAGCTCTGCCAGCAGCATTTCTTCTGTCTTATGATATAATGCCACCGCCTCTTTGGAACGCTTCATGGCAATCAATGCCTCCATCTGGTATACCTGCCAGTCATCCAGTGGATAAAGAACCGCTGCTTTTTCTGCTATCTCATATAATTTCTGATACTCCTGCTCATCCCGGTAAATTCCGCACAGTCTCTTTACACAGGACATATATAATTTCCGGTATTTCGTTGCCCAGAAAATTACCCATTCTGATGCTCCCAGTGCCGGCAAAAATTCTCCACGGTACAGCCTGACTGCTTCCTCTAATTCTGTTTTTCCAAAATCTTCCGCCTGTTTCAATGCATGCTCTGCCTTCTCTTCAAAAGAAATGCAATCACAATGATACGGAATTTCCGGCGTCCAGCAATAAACTCCCTTTCGGCTTATAATATAATCGCTCTCCGGCAGTCCCTGCTCCTTAAGCAGTTTCCGCACCCGGAAAAGAATTGCCCGGAAACTGTTGGATGGGTTTGCAACCTCCTCATTTTCCCAAAGTCTTCCCACCAGTTCTTCCCTTGTTACCCCTTCTGTACCCGCATGCAGAATGATCTGAAGCAGCCGGTTCGTCTTTGTCGTTGATTTCCGGTCTATGATAAAGGAATGATTTCCATATTGCATTCGAAATGTTCCAAGCATACTTACTTCTAAATTTTTTTTCATGCTTCCTGCCCCCTGCAGATTATTTTTCCTAATTGCAGTATATAGGACTTTGTTTTTATACGCAAAAGATTTTTCTCATTTCTTCCGGATTGTCAAAACGAAAGATTACTCTTATAATCATATTCATAAATAATTCTAAAAAATAATTATTTCGAGCTGTTAGAAAGGATTATACCATGGAAACAGGATTTATTGATTTACATGTACATTCAACCTGCTCTGACGGAACTTTTACCCCATCTGAGCTGGTTCATGAAGCCATACGTCATTCGATATGTGCCTTTGCCCTTACTGACCACGACTGTATCGATGGTATTAAAGAAGCACAGGAAGAAACCTTGCGGCTTAACTCCCCGGATGCACCGGAAGTCATTGCCGGTGTTGAACTCTCTTGTGAACTGGATGACCGTGAAATCCATATGGTCGGGCTATATATTAACCCGGACGATAAAGTATTTAATAACAAATTAAATGCATTCCGTTCTTCCCGCACAGACCGCAACCGCCTGATGGTTGATAAACTGCAGCAGGAGGCACACCTTGCCATTGATTATGACAGTCTTATCAGAGAATTTCCGGATGCAGTCATTACAAGAGCACATATTGCAAGATACCTTGTAAATCATGGTCTTGCCAAAGATATGAATACAGTATTCAGTAAATATATCGGGGATGACTGTCCTTATTATGTAGACCGTCCTAAAATCACTCCGCAGGAAGGTATTTCCCTGATTCATCATGCCGGTGGTCTTGCCATTTTAGCCCATCCGGTACTCTATCGCATGAATGCAGACCGATTGGACGCTCTGGTTCAGACACTGGTAGAAGAAAGCCATTTAGATGGTATTGAAGCCGTCTATTCCAGCTACCAGCTTGGCGATGAACGAAACATTAAGAAGCTTGCACAAAAATATCATCTGCTTATTTCCGGTGGCTCTGACTTCCACGGAAGTAACAAACCTTATATTTCCATGGGAAACGGAACAAGACATATGCCGATTCCTTATTATATTTTATCGGATATTAAAAATGCGCTGCATTGCAGATAGCTTACTACTCATGTACACCAAGAGGGACTGTCATTTTACAATTTCTGTAAAACAACAGTCCCTCTTTATAGATACTTTCTATTTTTTGTCTTTCACCTCGTCTAATGCATTTCGAAAGATTCGTTCAAATTCATTTTCGGAACATTTTTTCCGGCTGGATTCATCCGAATACCCTCTATTCTTCTGTCTTTCCTGCTCGTGAACGAGCAAAACAACCGGAACCTTAAAATAACCGTCATATCCGTATGCGACAATCCCCTCCCTGGAGCTTTATTTCAATGGTTTCATAATATATATCGGAAAAAGTGTCTGATTTCTTTAGTCCTCTACCGGTTCTGCCGGAATAAAAATACGGTCTTTTACCACATCCGCAGGCTTTGGTGCTGCTTCTTCTGCTTCCCTGCAGAACTGCAGCTGTGAATTCACCAGCACCTTTCCACGTTTGTCAACCTTTTCATAGGTGCCATCCTTCTGAAGGAGATGTGCTTTCGTATTATCTGCCAGTTCCACATCCAGAATATGCATTACTTTATGCTTTAACTCTTCATTTTCTACGGGGAAAATAATCTCTACACGGCGGTCTAAGTTACGTGGCATCCAGTCAGCACTTCCCATGTAAATTTCATCCTGTCCATCATTATAGAAATAGAAAATTCTGCTGTGCTCCAAGAAATTTCCTACAATGGAACGCACTCTGATATTTTCACTGATCTTTGGAATGCCTACCTTCAGGCAGCAGATTCCACGTACAACCAGATCAATCTGCACTCCCGCTGCTGATGCTTCATACAAAGCTGCAATAATATCACGGTCACAAAGAGAATTCATCTTGGCAACAATTTTGGCTGTCTTTCCCGCCCTGGCGTATTTTGTTTCACGCTCAATTAATTTCAAGAAACGCTTCCGCAGCCAGATTGGTGCTACCACCAGCCGGTTCCAGGACAGCGGTTCAGAATAACCGGATAACATATTAAATACTGCTGTTGCATCTTCTCCGATTGCTTCCGAACAGGTAAAGATACCACAGTCTGTGTACAGCTTTGCAGTGGAATCGTTATAGTTTCCGGTTCCAAGATGTACATAACGGCAGATGCCTTCTTCTTCTCTTCTTACGACCAGTGCAATCTTGCTGTGGGTCTTTAAGCCCACCAGACCATAGATGACATGGCAGCCTGCTTTCTCTAATTTTTTTGCCCAGACAATGTTATTTTCCTCATCGAAACGGGCTTTTAATTCTACCAGAACAGATACCTGTTTGCCATTTTCTGCTGCCTGTGCCAGTGATGCAATAATCGGCGAATTGCCGCTGACACGGTAAAGTGTCTGTTTGATTGCCAGTACATCCGGATCTTTGGCTGCCTGACGGATAAATTCGACTACCGGATCAAAGGTCTGGTATGGATGATGCAGTAAAATATCACCTTTTTTAATCGCATCAAAGATACTCTCTCCCTGCTGGATCTGTGGCACCGGCTGTGGCGTATATGGTTTGTAACGTAAATCATCACAGCCTTCCAGTCCATACATCTTCATCAGGTAAGTCAAATCAATCGGTCCATTGATTTTAAAGATATCATCCTCTGACTCTACCCGAAGTTCATCCTTTAAAAATGCCAGCAGACGCTTATCAATGCCATATTCCACTTCCAGCCGGATAACTTCGCCCCACTGCCGTTTCTTTAAGGATTTTTCAATTTCTTTCAGTAAATCCTCTGCTTCGTCCTCATCAAAGGAAAGGTCCGCATTACGCATAATACGATACGGATAAGCACAGACCACTTTATGACCTAAGAACAATTTGGAAATATTCTTCTCAATAATCTGCTCCAACAGGATAAAGGATTTCTCGCCTTCCTTTACGGATGGAATCGGAATCAGCCTTGGTAATACAGATGGCACCTGAACGGTTGCATATTCATAAATGGTTCCTCCCTTTTTACCCTCTGCCTTTAGCTTCTTCTCTTCTGCTTTGCCAAGGAGGTCATCCTTCTTCGGATTTTCTTCCAGTAAAGCTACAATGTTTAATGTCTTATTGCGAATCAACGGAAATGGTCTGGATGCATCCACTGCCATCGGTGTCAGTACCGGATATATATTTTCTTCAAAATAACGGTCTACATATTCTGCCTGAAAATTCTCCAAATCTTCATAGGCATCTACAATATAGATTCCTCTTGCATTCAATAGCGGAATCAGGGAACGGTTATAAGTAGAATACTGCAGTTCTACCAGTTCCCTGGTATCATGATTAATGGCTGCTAACTGTTCAGACGCTGTCATACCGGCAATATCTGTTTTCCTATAGCCCGCATGTACCATATCCTTTAAAGAAGCCACACGTACCATGAAAAATTCGTCCAGATTTGAAGAAGTAATGCTGACAAATTTTAACCGTTCCAGCAGCGGAATGGATTTGTCTCTTGCTTCATTCAATACTCTGCCATTAAATTTAATCCAGCTCAACTCACGGTTTTCATAATATTCCGGATTCGTATATTCTTTTAATTTTTCCATTCGCATACTCTCCTAACTATAGACCTTTTTCACTTTAATCACCGGTTTCATACTGAATACTTCTTCAAAGAAGGACGCCTTGGACTCAAACAGTCCCTTTTCCAAGGTCACATCATCTTCCGTCTCTATGGTAATAATCAGATTTCTTCCGGAAACAGATGTCTTTACATTCTTAAATTTCTGCTTGTGGCTTCTATCCATGGCATTTGCCACCTTAAGGATAGCTGCAAGCTTGGCTACGGTAAGATAACTGTCATGATCCATCTTATCTGCCAGTCTGTCATAGCTGTCTATCGGTAGTGTATTATAAAGTACCGTAGACGCCACAATTTCACGCTCCAGATGAGTCAATCCAATAATTTCTGAAGAAATAATAATGTCATAGGAGCACTGCGGTCCATTAACTAGACTGACAAATTTACCACAGTCATGGAGAATGGCTGCTGTCCTTAGCATCAGCCGCTCTCTGTTTCCCAATCCATGAATCTTCTTCATGGCATCAAATATCTGGACTGCCATCTGCTCTAATGCTTCAAGATGTGGCTGATAGCCGAAATATCTTTTGGACATACATTCCGCCGCAGATATTACATCTTCTTCGAAATCATGTGTTGCTTTCACCATATTATGCCGCTGCGCATAATCATATGCTATACCATCATTTACATTCACACCCGGAACTACTACATTCTGGGCATTTAATGTGGCAACTAACTGACGATAGATAACCAGTGCCGGAATCAGCAATGTATCACTCTCGTTGGTAATTCCTAATTCTCTTGCAATCTGTCCTGTATTCTTTGCTCTCAGCTTCTCCGTATAACGATAGAACTTGTCCGCATCTACCATACATTTGCCATTTTCTTTACTGATTTTCGGCATAAATGCAGAGATATAATCTCCCATAAAAATAACATAACGGATGCCATCCTTTGGCAGATAAAGAGCTTTAAAGACCTCTAACTCCTTATCTACAACTTCCTGAATCTGCTGCTCATAATTACCGCTTTGCATGCCAAGGTCAAAGAGTTTCTCCTGCACACGCATAATTCCAATCAGAAGATGCTGTGTGGTAACTACCTTTCCTTTTACAAAAAGTGTTATCTGCATACTGCCACCACCTACATCAACTACTGCTGCATTCTGACTGGTCATATCTTCAAAATTCTTCTGGGATGCCACCGTCTTATAACTGATAAAACGATGTTCCGAATTGCTCAGCACTTTCACATTAAGTCCGGTCCGAATCCGTATCTGGTCTAAAATAAATGCTTCGTTCTGTGCATCCCGGATGACAAGACCTGAATATGCTTCATACTCATCCGTCCGGTACATCTCCATAATCCCCACGAATTCTTTCAGCACCTGACACAATTCATCCGCTGTCTCATATCCGACATATCCCTGGGAATAAACATCCCTTCCCAATTCTATTCTATGGCGGACATGGTCAATTTCCCGGATTCCTCTCTTAATGGAAAGCTCAAACACTTTCATGCTGATTTCATAAGACCCGATATAAATTGCTGCAAAAGTCTTCATCCGTGCTCCTCCTCCTGTGTAAATCTTCTGTTACACTTCCTGTCCTAACATATAATTGATAAACTGCTGTGCGGTTCTTCCGGAAAGTCCACCATGACTTAACTCCCATTTGTTGGCTTCTGCTAAAAGCTCTTCTGCCGGAAGATGTACTCCCTGCTTTTCTGCCAGTTCTACTACAATCTGCTGGAATTCTTTCTTGGTCGGTGCTCCAAAGTAAATAGATACACCAAAACGATATACCAGTGAAAGTTTTTCCTGTACGGTATCAGAAGTATGCATATCCTCACGCACTTCCTCTTTATCTGAAAAGTTCTCACGAATCAGATGTCTACGGTTTGAGGTTGCATAAATCAGCACATTGTCCGGTTTCTTCTCCAGCCCACCTTCAATTACAGCTTTCAAATATTTGTATTCAATTTCAAATTCCTCAAAAGAAAGATCATCCATATAGATAATAAAGCGATAATTTCTGTTTTTGATCCGGGCGATCACACCGGACAGATCCTTAAACTGATGCTTGTAGATCTCGATCATACGGAGTCCCTGATCATAGTACTGGTTGACGATTGCCTTAATGCTCGTCGATTTACCTGTTCCGCTATCACCGAACAGCAGTACATTATTGGCTTTTCTGCCCTGTACAAACGCTTCTGTATTATCAACCAGCTTCTTTTTCTGAATCTCATAGCCGACAAGATCATCAAGCATGACCTTATCCAGATTATTGATCGGGTAAAAGTCAGGCTCGCCCTGCCCCTTATCGATCAGACGGAAGGCTTTGTTCAGACCGAACATACCGACACCGTAAGCCTTGTAAAAATCGGTGACCGCTTCAAAGAATTCATTCTCATCCTTTGTCTGCTCCAGCTTTTCACTGAGTGCCTGTACCTTTTCACTGACATTTTTATTGTACATCAGCTCTTTTTTGCCGATTGCCTTGTAATCGGACAGAATACTGAAGCACTGGATACCGAGTGCTTCCTCGATCGGTTTAAAATCAAAGAAAAACAGGTTGCGGAACACTCTGAAATCATTCTTTGCGAAAATATTGACGCTGCCATCATTTGCACCGACCTTTTCACAGGTCAGACTGAACGGATTTTCGTTTGTGATGAGCAGATATGTCAGATAGTTGTGCCACAGATTATGGTCAAAG
>OJNN01000208.1_pt1 | contig 25555 bp, 20 predicted proteins | sample 1597851 | NCBI WGS metagenome assembly OJNN01 (sample SAMN01915222, study PRJEB22387) | human gut metagenome | isolation source: stool | host: Homo sapiens | place: USA | reverse complement strand
TGACCCCGTGTCCCAGAACTGGGACATGGGGTCAGACCCCTGTCCCAGTTAGTTGGATGCGTTTCTCTTAGCGCGGTATCTTGCTGTTCCGTCAAGAATCTTCTTACGGATACGAAGGTTCTTAGGCGTAATCTCAAGAAGCTCGTCTGTGTCGATGAACTCAAGAGCCTGCTCAAGGCTTAATACTCTAGGCGGTGTGAGACGGAGAGCCTCATCAGCACTTGAAGAACGTGTGTTGGTGAGCTGCTTCTTCTTACATACATTAACCTCGATATCCTCAGCCTTGCCGTTCTGGCCGACTATCATTCCGCCGTATACCTGCTCGCCCGGGCCAACGAAGAGAGTACCTCTCTCCTGTGCATTGTAAAGACCATAGGTTACAGTCTCTCCGGCCTCGCTTGCGATGAGGGAGCCCTGCTTACGGTACTGGATGTCTCCCTTGTATGGACCATAACCGTCGAAGGTTGTATTTAAGATACCATTACCCTTGGTATCAGTCATGAATTCACCTCTGTAACCGATAAGACCACGTGCAGGGATTGAGAACTCAAGTCTTGTGTAGCCGCCGTTCGCAGGGGACATACCGTTTAACTCACCCTTACGGTTGCTTAGCTTCTGGATAACTGTACCGGAGAACTCATCCGGAACATCAACGTATGCAATCTCCATCGGCTCAAGCTTCTGACCGCGCTCATCGAAGTGGTAGAGAACCTCAGCCTTGCTTACTGCGAATTCATAGCCCTCACGGCGCATGTTCTCGATAAGAACGGAAAGATGAAGCTCACCACGTCCGGACACCTTGAAGGCTTCCGTTGTCTCTGTATCTTCAACTCTTAAGCTTACATCGGTGTTGAGCTCACGGTAAAGTCTGTCACGCAGATGGCGGGAGGTGATGAATTTACCTTCCTTGCCTGCAAGCGGACTGTCATTTACGATGAAGTTCATGGCTATGGTAGGCTCTGAAATCTTCTGGAAAGGAATGGAAACAGGGTTGGTTACCGAGGTGAGTGTATCGCCGATGTGAAGCTCAGCAATACCTGATATTGCAACGATGGCACCGATTGTCGCCTCGTTGACTTCCTTCTTGTTGAGTCCCTCGAACTCATAGAGCTTGCCAATCTTAACCTTCATCTTTTTATCAGGATTGTGATGGTTAACTAACATAAGCTCCTGATTAACCTTGATTGTACCATTGTCAATCTTACCTACACCGATTCTTCCTACATATTCGTTGTAGTCGATTGTGCTGATAAGAATCTGTGGGTCTGCATCAGGGTCGCCTTCAGGAGCAGGAATATGCTTTAAAATTGTCTCAAAGAGAGGAGTCATATCATTCGACTCATCCTCAAGCTTGTACTTTGCAAAGCCTGCCTTGGCAGATGCAAAAATGAACGGACAGTCAAGCTGCTTGTCGTTTGCGTTGAGGTCCATGAGAAGCTCTAATACCTCGTCGACAACCTCGTCAGGACGCGCTTCAGGACGGTCAATCTTATTTACACATACAATTATATCAAGATCCATCTCAAGAGCTTTTCTTAAAACGAACTTTGTCTGCGGCATGGCACCCTCGTAGGCGTCGACAACGAGGATAACACCGTTGACCATCTTTAAAACTCGCTCAACCTCGCCACCGAAATCGGCATGGCCCGGAGTATCAATAATATTTATCTTAGTATCCTTATAATATACGGCAGTGTTCTTGGAAAGAATGGTGATTCCTCTTTCACGCTCTATGTCATTGGAATCCATTACTCGCTCTGCCACTTCCTGATTGGCACGGAAAGTTCCGCTCTGCTTTAACAGCTCATCTACTAATGTTGTCTTACCATGGTCTACATGGGCGATAATCGCAATATTTCTGACATCATTACGGGTTGTTTTCATAAATTTCCTCATTTCTGCGCCCCCGGCGCTCCTAAAAAACGTAAACCTAATTTTCAACTTTACTAGTTTATCACATTTTTTTATAATTACAAGTAGAGAATTAAGAAATTTGGAAAATAGGGTATAATTATTATCACAACAGAGCACTCATGTGTGCCGGTATGATTATTTCCTTATATAAATATGTGAAGTTATGTACAGGAGGACAGGGGGGAAAACGATGGGAAACGTCCGAGGATGGGATGTAACGGAATGGGGATTTTTTATGCGAATTTAAAAATTTTTTATATTTTTTTTATTGTTTCGTGAATATTTGAACACATTTTGCATATATATTTAGGGATAAAGATATTATCAGGCGTACTGTATCATCCTTTACAGATAAAAATGAGTATACAGGGTGATGCCGCCAAAAATGAAGGGAGAAACAGAAGAATGCTTGACAAAGTAATTGAAAACAACAGGGTAACTATCATAGGAGAGGTTGTATCAGACTTCACCTACAGCCATGAGGTCTTTGGGGAGGGATTCTACATGGTTGACATCGCGGTAAATCGACTCAGCAACAGCGTGGATATTATTCCACTTATGGTTTCTGAGAGGCTGGTCGATGTGACGGAGGATTATCGTGGAATGATTATCGAGGCTACAGGGCAGTTCCGTTCCTATAACCGCCACGAGGAGAATCATAACCGTCTTGTTCTTTCCATTTTTGCAAGGGAATTTGCTGTAGCGGAGGAGACACAGGAGGCTACCAATACCAATCAGATATTCCTTGACGGATATATCTGCAAGCCGCCTGTATACAGAAAGACTCCTCTTGGAAGAGAGATTGCGGATATTCTTATCGCAGTCAACCGTCCGTATGGCAAGTCGGACTACATACCTTGCATTGCTTGGGGACGTAACGCAAGATATGCAGCGGGCTTCAAGATTGGTGAACACATCCGTATATGGGGACGCGTTCAGAGCAGAGAGTATACCAAGAAGCTTGATGAGGATACCCAGATTAAGAGAACAGCTTACGAGGTTTCGGTAAGCAAAATTGAGTGTGTTGATGAGGATAATGAACAGGAGTAAAAAGCAAGATATGAGTAACGCATGGCAATGGATTGATAGAATATAGTATTAATATCGGTTACAATTACCCTAGAAAGATATCAGGAGGTAATTTATGGTAACCGCAAAGAATCCTATTTTAACCGGTTTTTATCCGGATCCGTCCATCTGCAGGGCAGGGGATGATTTTTATATTGTTAATTCAAGCTTTGTATATGCACCAGGTGTGCCGATATTCCACAGCAGGGATCTGGCACATTGGGAGCAGATTGGCAATGTTCTTGACAGGGAAGAACAGCTTCCGGTAGTCGGAAGCGAGATTTCACGTGGAATATTTGCACCTACAATAAGATACCATGAGGGAACATACTATATGATAACCACCAACGTAAGTCATGGGGGTAATTTTATTGTAACGGCCGACAGACCGGAAGGACCATGGTCGAAACCACATTATCTTGAGAATGCGCCGGGAATAGACCCGAGTCTTTTCTTTGATGACGATGGTAAGTGCTACTATTGTGGAACAAGACCGAATCCTGAAGGGGTAAGATATAACGGTGACTGGGAGATATGGGTGCAGGAGCTTGATATTGCATCCATGAAGCTGGTAGGACAGAGTATGGCAATCTGGAAGGGTGCGGTCAAGGATGTTATCTGGCCTGAGGGACCTCATATTTATAAAATAGGTGAATACTATTACCTTATGCATGCAGAGGGTGGAACAGGTCCTGAGCACAGTATAAGTGTTGCAAGGAGTAAAGAACTGTTTAAGTGGTTTGAGGGGTGTCCGAGAAACCCTATCTTCACACATAGAAATCTTGGAATGGACTATCCTGTTATATATGCCGGACATGGCGATCTTGTTGATGATGGCAAGGGAAACTGGTATGTTGTCATGCTCGCCTCAAGACCGTGTATGAAGCACAGCAGCATGGGAAGAGAGACGTTCCTTGCCAAGGTAACATGGGAGAATGGCTGGCCGGTTATTGCACCGGGAGTAGGGCATCTTGAGGATGAAGTTGAAATTCCTCTTGATGAATATCGTTTTCCGAAGGAAGCAGGACTGTCTGATTATATTGATTTCTGGGGCGATGTGCTTGATGACAGACTTGTGGGTATAGGAAAGCGGGATTCGCAGATATACTCACTCACTGAGAGAAAAGGTATGCTGCGCCTTTACAACAGGGAGCAGAAGATAACAGAGCTTACATATCCGTCATATCTTGCACTCAGACAGAAGAGTTATCACTTTGAAATTGAAACAGGTGTTGACTTTACTCCTGAGAATGAAAACGAGACGGCGGGTATTGTCTTATTCCAGAACCATGAGAATAACCTCCGTGTTGAGATTTGCCGCAGAGCAGGTAACAGGCATATCATAATAACAAGCTGCATACACGCAGGTGAATCTGAAGTTGCGGATATCGTACTGCCGGACAACAACAATATTGTCAAGATAAAGTTAAGGTGCGAATCACAGAAGGCAGTTGTGTGGACAGAGGCAGGCGAAGGCTATGTCATGGCTGCGAAGGATATTGACCTGCTTCCGTATACAACAGAGGAGGCAGGCGGATTTGTTGGCTGTACAGTAGGAATGTATGCCTCTTCTAATGGAGCTTCAAGCAGCAACCATGCTGACTTTGGATGGTTAAGTATGCAGACCTTATAATTTATTATTGTGATAATAAGTCAATTAATCCGGGAAGATTTCAAGTCAGCATTTTAAAGAAAAGCGTTAAACGAAATGTAAATCAGTTCTCTTGCACATTTATCTGATACGTGGTAATATTTATAATATATTGCCACGTTTTAGAGTGGGTGTATAATAATGGCAGGAGGGCTGATTTTTTTGAGCGAATATGTTTTTTTGTTTGACCTTGATGCGACAATCACAAGGGCTGAGATATTACCTGAGATAGCGGTAAAGATAGATAAACAGCAGCAGATGAGAGAATTGACTGAAAAGACGATGACCGGCGAGATTCCGTTTGACCATAGTTTTTTAGAGAGGGTTAAGCTGCTTTCAGAGATTCCGGTAAGCACCGTGAGAAGGATTATCGCAGATGTGCCGCTGAATGAGAAGCTTGTGGAATTTATCCGTGAGAACAGGGAGCGCTGCTATGTAGTTACCGGAAATCTGGATGTGTGGATTAAGGAGCTTATGACGGAGCTTGGAATGGATGGCCATTATTTCTGCTCTAAGGCTGCTGTGGAGAATGATAAGATTGTAAGCGTGGATTACGTGGTTGACAAAGCAGAAGTGGTAAGGGAATTTGGAAATAAGCCGTTTGTCGCTGTCGGAGATGGCAATAATGATGCCCAGATGATAGCTGCTGCTGAGGTGGGAATAGGCTTTGGCGGTGTGAGGAATATTGCACCTGCAGTTTTAAAGTGTGCAACACATGCAACATATTCGGAGGATAGATTATGTCAGTTTCTAAGACAATTGTTATAAGCTGTGCCGGAATGGGTACCAGGCTTGGAATAGGTTCAACCAAGGCACTTATTGATATAGATGGTAAGCCGCTTATTATAAGACAGCTTGAGCTTCTAAAGGATTTTGACGATATCAGGATTGTAGTGGGATACCAGATGGAAAAGGTCATTGAGGTTGTAAATTCATACCGTAAGGATATCCTATTCGTATTTAACCATGATTACAGGAATACCGGAACAGGGGGAAGCTTCTCGCGTGCAATCAAGCATGCGGCAGAGCTTGTTGTGTCACTTGACGGAGACCTTTTGGTTCATCCGGATGACCTTATGCGTGTTTTACATTCAGATAAGGAATGTGTGTGCGGAGCTGTTCCATGTACAGAGGATCCGATGCTTATGAAGACGCTCACACAGAATGGGCAGATATATGGTGTAGGATTTTCAAGAGAAGAGGGTGAGTACGAGTGGACAGGTCTTGCACAGGTAAAGACCGCAAGACTTACTCCGGGAGATCACCATGTATGCGATATGATGGTTCCGCTTCTTCCGCTCCCGATGGAACTTATCAGAACCAAGGAAATTGATACAATGGCAGACTATGAACATGCTGTGGCATGGGTCAAGAGCGGGTATGCTGATTAGACAGTTATATATATGGAGGAACACAGATGCAGGCTGTAATACTTGCTGCCGGAATGGGCAGAAGACTCAAGGAACATACAAAGGACAAGACCAAGTGCATGGTCAATGTGGGAGGTCAGACAATAATCGAGAGGGGACTTAGAATCTTAGATGCTAAGGGTCTGTCCCGGATTGTTATTGTTACAGGTTATAAGAGTGAAGGTCTGACGGAACACGTTAATTCCCTTAAGCTTTCTACGCCGGTTGTATATATAAACAATAGCGAATATGAAAATACAAGTAATCTGTATTCGCTCAATCTCGCAGGAACTTATCTCAAGGAAGATGACACTCTTGTGATTGAATCGGATATTGTTTATGAAGCTGCTGTGATTGACAGGATATTAGAGTCTGATGAGGAGTGCCTTACATTCGTTTCACGTCCTAAGCCATGGATGGATGGCTCGATTGTGACACTTGATGGGGACAGCTATATCAATGATTTTATAGGAGCCGATAATTTTGCTTTCCAGAATATGGACAGCTATTATAAGACCGTAAGTATGTACAAGCTGTCAAAGAATTACCTCAACAATGTATATCTTCCGCTTCTCGCTGCGTATGTTCAGGCATGGGGAAATAAGACTCATTATGAGTCGGCTCTCAAGGTGGTTGCGTTCAAGGAGCAGAGGGTATTAAAAGCAATCGTTTTGGAGAATGAGAAGTGGTATGAGATAAATGATATTCAGGATATAGATATTGCAGAGAGCATATTCGCAGAGGGCGATGAGAAGCTTACCAGGTACATGAAGCGTTTCGGCGGCTATTGGAGATATGAGGGAATGTACGATTTCTGTTACCTTGTCAATCCCTTCTTCCCTAATCAGAGATTTATGGACGAGATGAAGGCGAACTTTGAGACACTGATAAGAGAGTACCCTTCCGGCATGGCAGTAAACAGTCTTCTTGCCGCGAAATATTTTGAGTTAAGACCTGAGCAGGTGTGTGTCGGAAACGGTACTGCGGAGCTTATTAAGTCCCTTATGGAGAATTTTTCAGGGAAAATAGGTCTTATATATCCTACCTTTGAAGAGTATCCGCACAGAAAAAAGAAGGAACAGTTAGTACCGTTCTGGGTAATCAATGAGGATTTCACATATACGGTCGATGACATCATGGATTTCTACAAGGATAAGGATATTCAGGCAATTGTACTTGTAAATCCTGATAATCCGTCCGGACATTTTATAATGAGGGATGATATACTCCGTCTCGAAGAGTGGGCTGCAGGGAGAGGGGTGAACATAATTGTTGATGAGTCATTTGTGGACTTTGCAGACATTCCGGAGCAGACATTGCTCACACAGAGTATCATAGATGAGCATAAGCATCTTATTGTGCTTAAGAGTATTTCCAAGTCCTTCGGAGTTCCGGGGCTTCGCCTTGGTATAATCGCATCGGCAGATTCCGATATGATTGCCGCAATGAAAAAGGATGTCTCTATATGGAATATCAATTCATTTGCGGAATACTATATGCAGATAATTGAAAAGTATAAGGATGACTATGAGGAGGCAATGAGCAGGTTCATGGATGTCAGGAAGCGCTATGTTGATAAGCTTGCGAAGATTCCGGCACTCAGGGTATTTCCTTCCCAGGCGAATTACATTATGTGTCATCTTGAAAATGGTATGTCATCAAGAAAGCTTGCAGATATAATGCTTAATAAATATAATATTCTTATAAAGGATCTTTCAACCAAGGAAGGACTTAACGGAGGAAATTATATAAGACTGTCCGTTAAGACCGATGAGGAGAATGATGTGGTGGTGAGGGTTCTCAGCGAGCTTTTATAAAATTAACCATTATGATAAGTATGCAATTGTGAAGATCATACCTAATTACGATAAATTATAAAAGGAGGTCTTTCCTATGAAACGGCTGTTATTTATTTTTAATCCATGGTCGGGTAAAGCGCATGTCAAGGACCATCTTTTTGAAATCACAGACGAGTTTGCCAAAGCAGGTTATCTTGTCACGGTCTATCCGACACAGCGTTCAAGAGATTGCTATGAGTATGTGCTAAAGTGCGCGGGTGAATATGACGTGATAGTATGCAGTGGTGGAGATGGGACACTTAATGAAGCGGTTGCAGGTATGATGGACAGCGGGTGTGACAGACCGATGGGCTATATACCGAGTGGAAGCACCAATGATTTTGCGTCAAGTCTTCTTATTCCGAAGACGGTCTCACATGCAGTAAAAAATATCATAGAGGGAACGCAGTATTTGTGCGATGTAGGTTCGTTCAACGGACGCTGGTTCAATTATGTGGCGGCATTTGGAATTTTTACAGAGGTTTCGTATGCTACACCACAGCAGCTTAAAAACACATTCGGGCATCAGGCATACATCATCGAGAGTGTCAAAAGCTTCGCCAGCCTTAAGTCATACCAGCTTAAGGTGCAGATGGGTGACATGGTTATAGAGGACAAGTTCATATATGGAATGGTCGCTAATTCAAAATCGGTCGGAGGCATGAAGGGACTTACGGGAAAAGAAATTAAGCTTGACGATGGATTATTTGAGGTTATACTTATAAAGGGACCGAAAAATCCCGTTGAATTCCAGACTATGTTTAACGGCTTTATTTTTCAGAATGACAACAGTATGGTAATGCATTTTAAATGCAGTGATATTTTATTCACAAGTGAAGAGCAGATACCATGGGTGTTAGACGGTGAGTTCGGTGGGAATCAGACGGATGTAAATATCCGTGTGGAGAACAAAAAGGTCAGATATCTGCTTGCAAAACATCCGTAAATGTGGTAGTTTTATGCAGAAAATGAAAAAGAAAAGAGTCTAAATGAAAGAAGGAGGAATCAACATGGCAAACGCTAGAGCAGCTAAGAAGGCAGCAAGGGCAAAGGAAGCCCAGACAAAGGCAGCTGAGGTTAAGGCAGCAGAGGCAGCAACAGAGGTTAAGGCAGAGGAGCCACAGACAGTTGAGGTTAAGACTGAGGCTCCCGCAGCAGAACCTGTGGCAGAGGTTAAAGAGGCTGATAAGACAGAGGTTAAGGCTGAGGCAGAAGAGGTAAAGCCTGTAAAGAAGGTAGGAAGACCTAAGAAGACCGCAGTTCAGGAAGCTCCTAAGGCAGCAAAGAAGGCTAAGGAAGCTAAGAATGAGGCAGCTAAGGCTGAGGCAGCAGGTGTCAATGTGGTTGTAGAATTCAACGGCACACAGCGCAAGGTTGACGAGATTGTTGATAAGATTAAGAATGAGTGGGTTGCTGCCGGACACAGACTTTCAAGCATCAAGTCACTTGATGTATATATTAAGCCTGAGGATTACACAGCATACTATGTAATTAATGGTAAGGTTACGGGCAAGGTCTGGATGTAAAGTCAGACTACATAATGATTTTAAAAGCCGTATGGGTTGAAGCCATACGGCTTTTTGCATGAGCTGTTTTATAGCTCATGAGCTGTTTTACAGCTCATAGGCTGTTTTACAGCTCATAGGCTGTTTTACAGCGGAGCAAAATTACCTTTTGACTCTCACAGCTTAATATTTATCAGGCATGTTACTGAATAAATTATGTCGGTTTTATATTTAAAAACTACATCTTAGCCATTTGGGTGGTTCACAAATGAGGTATTTTGCGGTATTATATAATTAGTTTTAGTGTGGTAAAGTTAAAAAAGAGTATTTACATGGGGCGGAGGAACGGAGGATGAAGGTAAAAAGGTGGTATACAATCATGTTGTTTGCAGCGGCATGTCTGGCGGTGAACTGCGCAGGAAAATTTATGGCACTTGGACTGCAGCTCCCGCTGTGGCTTGACTCGTTTGGAACAGTGCTTGCTGCGTATGTTTTAGGACCTGTCTGTGGTGCAATGGTTGGCATGACAGGCAATATAATCTATTCGATTGTCAACTCGTGGGACAGTGCTATATATGCCCTTGTGAGTGCGATGGTGGGAATAACTGTGGGGATTTGTGCCCAAAAGGGATATCTTAAGAGCCTCTTCGGAGCTCTTTCAGTGAGCTTTCTTGTGACTGTTCTTTCAGTCTTTATTTCGGTTCCGCTTAATTTCAGGTTTTCAGGAGGATGTACACAGAATATATGGGGCGATGGGATTATTGAAGCTATGAAAAAGATAGGCTTCAATAAATTTTTCAGCTGCTGTATAGGACAATTTTATCTTGATTTCCTTGACAAGATTATAACGGTGCTTGCCATATATCTTGCTGTGAAGCATTATGGAATTTATAAGGAAAAATACCGCGGAAAGAAATTTTCCTTCAGGCAGAAAAATGTATTACGGCTTGTGATAGTGTTTCTGATGAGCAGCATGCTTGCAGGAGCAGCTTTTGCCGGAAGCGTCAGTGCGGATGACTATACATGTGTGGGGACTTCGCAGGATGACAGTGCAGACACGGAGAATTATAATGATTATCTTCAAACTATATATGGCAGGGAGAATGGTATTCCCGGAGGATGTGCCAACGATATTGCCCAGACTAACGATGGTGTGCTGTGGTTCGGAACCTACGGAGGGCTTTACAGGTACAATGGAAGCGAATTCAAATGGATGGACGGATATGAGTCTGTAAAGACTGTGAACTGCCTTTATAAGGATGAGGAAGGAAGACTGTGGATAGGTACTAATGACAATGGAATTTCCATAATAATAAATGATACATTGACGAATGTAATATCCAAGGAGGATGGTCTGGCTGCCGATTCTGTGCGCTGTATAACCCAGAGTACGGACGGAGATTACTATGTCGGAACCACGGGCGAGCTGTCAATCGTTACCCTTGCAGGTGGTCTGTCTGTAAAGAGCACGGTGCATGACATAACATACGCAAGGTGTATTGATGCAGCTTCCAATGGTGATGTTGCCGTTGTCACGGACAAGGGATTGCTGTATCTGCTTAACAGCGGAAGAATAATAAATATGCGACTTCCCGATGGCACAGACAGTTATACCTGCTGCCGGTACTATGGTGACAGGCTGTATGCAGGAACATCAGAAAACGAAATACAGGTCTATTCCACCGATAATGGTGAGCTTGTCTGCGAGAAGAGGTTTGAATGTGGTGATATAAAGAATATAAAATCGCTATGCTTTAGTGAGGACGGCACCATGTTTATCTGTGCGGACAATGGGATAGCATATTTTGCTGCAGATGGAAAATATGAGACAATAAGTGCGGAGACATTTAACAGCTCAATAGATCACATGCTCATTGACTATCAGGGAAATCTCTGGTTTACCTCATCAAGACTCGGAGTTATGAGAATGTGCAAGTCTATCTTTAAAAGATATGATTATGGTGCGGACATGGGTGATGAGGTTGTAAACTCAACAGCTGAAAGAGCGGGCTTAATATACATCGGAACGGACAGTGGGCTTATAATATCTGATAGCTGTTCCGATAAAAATATTTCTAATGCCCTGACGGATAAGCTTGCCGGTGTGCGTATAAGGTGTATATATAATGATGGGCATGACAATCTGTGGATATGTACGTCCGGAAGGGGGATATACATGTCTTCACCGGATGGGGAAATACATGTATATGACAGCGATAATGGGACGAGCGGGAATAAATTCAGAACAATTACAGCACTGTCGGATGGCTCAATGCTCGCCGCTGGGGATGCGGGTCTTACCTTTATAAGGGATGGAAGGGTACAGAAAAATATAGGATATTCCGAGGGAATGGAAAATTCTAAGGTACTGTGTGTTCTTGAGAGGGAAGCCGGCGTGTATTTTGCCGGGACGGATGGAAACGGCATAGATGTGATAAAGGATGGTAAGGTGGTTGATAATTACGGAAAGGATGACGGACTAAGCTCAGAGGTAATTCTGAGACTGGTCGAGGACAAGTCCGGGACAGGCGTCTTTATAGTGACAAGCAACAATATATGCTATATGGACAGCGATGGTATAAGAATACTTAACAATTTTCCGTACTACAACAATTATGATATTGTTGATGGAGATAATGGAGTTCTGTACGTGTTAAGCTCAGCAGGTATATATATCGTTGACAAGGCGGAGCTGCTAAGCGGAAAAGCCTTGGAGTATAAGCTTCTTTGCAGTGATTCGGGGCTTATGGAGGCACTCACTCCGAATGCATGGAACCATATTGATGCTGACAATAACCTCTATCTTTCGACGGATACAGGAGTTGTGTGTATGAATCTTAATAATTATGAGGTATCGATACGTTCCTACAGAATGCAGATGAAGGCTATAGAGCTTGACGATGTGAGATATATCATTGAAAACGGTGACGATATTCACATCGGAAGCGGTGTGCAGAAGGTTCAGATATTTCCGGAGATAATAAATTATTCAGTCAATACACCTTATGTCAGCGTATACCTTGAGGGCTATGATGAGAAGCCGAGTGTGATGCTGCAGAGCGAACTGTCGGGAGTGATATATACCGGACTTCCGATAGGAACATATACATTTCATCTTGCGGTATTAGACAGCAGGGGAAAAAATGTTGTTGTTGAAAACACATACACCTTGATAAAGGATGCGGAAATCTATGACCACTGGTGGTTTATATTCTACATGGTTACAGTGTTTGCAATTGCTGTTGCATATCTTACATGGCTGTTTTTCAGAACCCAGTTCCAGAAAGCACTGAATCTTCAGAGGAAGGAGCTTGAGCTGGCGAGAACACAGCTTGAAATGGGAAATGAAACAGTGCTTACAATTGCAAGGACGGTGGATGCGAAGGATGTGAATACAAGCCAGCATTCTGCGCGTGTGGCAGAGTATTCGGTGCTTATAGCGGAGGAGCTGGGCTATGATGAGAAGAGTAAGGAACAGTTAAGAAAGGCGGCCCTGCTTCATGATATTGGCAAGATAGGCATTCCGGACAGAATACTAAACAAGCCGGAAAGACTTACAGATGAGGAATATGCCATTATGAAGTCACATGTGGTAAAGGGAGCTGAGATACTTAAGAGCTTTACCTTGATAGAGCATGTTGAGGAAGGAGCGCTCTACCACCACGAAAGATATGACGGCAAGGGGTATGTGCATGGGTTAAAGGGCGAGGAGATTCCGTTAAATGCGAGAATTATCGGAATAGCCGATACCTTCGATGCGATGACAGCCAACAGAGTTTACAGAAAGCAGCTTGACATGGACTATGTGCTTAATGAACTGGAAAAGGGAAGAGGAACACAGTTTGACCCTGAGCTTGTGGATATTATGCTGCGGCTTATAGCTGACGGAAAAATTGACATCCAAAGTCTGTATGAAAACAAACAAAATGGAGTACAGGGGGAAAGAACATGAAAAAGACATATATTATAACTTTTCTTACATGTGCTGTGTCGATCGCACTGGTACTCATGCTTACAGGTATTTTCAGAAAGGATGCCGACAGCACGGTGAAGGTCGGATTTATCTATGTAGGTGATGCAAGTACAGGATATACAGGTAATTTCATTGCTGCGCAGAAGGAACTTGAAACACTGTATCAGGACAGGGTGGAGATAATGGCGATGTACAATGTGGCTGAGGGGACTGAGGGGGAGTACCTTCAGGGACTGGTTGATGCAGGCTGCGACATTATTTTTTCCACAAGCTACAATTATGGCATTACAACAAAAGAATTTGCACAGCGGTATCCGGATATTGAATTTTGCATGGCGACCTGCAGCAATGCCAATGAGGAGCCTTATCTTGAGAATTACCACACCTTCATGGGTGCGATATACGAGGGAAGGTATGCATCGGGTGTAGCAGCCGGCATGAAGCTTAAGGAGCTGCTTGACTCAGGGGTGATTACAGCTGAACAGGCGAGAATCGGATATATAGGTGCATATCCTTATGCCGAGGTTATATCGGGATACACAGCGTTTCTGCTTGGAGTGCGTTCTGTGGTAGAGGATGCAGTGATGACGGTTAAGTATACATATAAATGGAACGATTATCTGCTCGAAAAGAAATATGCAAGAGAGCTTATTGATGAGGGCTGTGTTATTATATCCCAGCATTCCGATACCGCCGGACCTGCCATTGCGTGTGAGGAGACAGATGTAGCTGTTCCGGTGTATCTGATAAGCTACAACGAGAGCATGTCCGACATTGCACCTACAACCTACATAACCGGGTGTAAAATCAACTGGAAGCCTTATGTGACAGGTGCTGTGGCTGCTGTCCTTGGCGGTAAATCCATAGAAAAAACGGTGAAGGGACATGTAGTCGGAAATGATATCGGTGCAGGATTTGACCAGGACTGGGTAGAGATGCTTAAAATAAATGAAGTAGTTGCCGCTAAAGGCACCGCAGAGAAGCTGGAGGAGGTTATAGAGGGCTTTAAGAAAGGGAAAATACAGGTTTTTAAGGGAAATTATATAGGAATCAATGTGGATGACCCGGATGATATATATGATTTGTCGGGTGGATACAGGGAGAATGATAATTGCTCAGCACCAACATTTAAGTATATTTTACAGGATATAATCACGGTAGAGGAGTAGGAAAAGCGTATATAAGTTTCTCTTGAATTAATGCGATGTTATGATAGAATTATACAAGTAAAAATATATGAGCGGAATGGAGATATTATGTCTGGTTCAACATTTGGTAATATATTCAGAATAAGCACCTGGGGTGAATCCCACGGTAAGGCATTAGGTGTTGTGATTGACGGCTGTCCCGCAGGGCTTGAGCTATGTGAAGATGACATACAGGTATTCCTTGACAGAAGAAAGCCGGGTCAGTCAAGGTATGTTACACAGCGCAGGGAGAGTGACAGTGTCGAGATACTTTCAGGCGTGTTCGAGGGAAGGACAACGGGAACTCCTATTTCACTTATGGTTCGGAATGAGTCACAGCGTTCGGCAGATTACTCAGAGATAGCAGGGTATTACAGACCGGGACATGCAGACTATACCTTTGATGAGAAGTACGGTTTCAGGGATTACAGAGGCGGAGGACGTTCATCAGGCCGTGAGACGATCGGAAGGGTGGCGGCAGGAGCTGTTGCCGTGAAGCTTTTAGGACAGATGGGCATTGAGCTGTATGCCTATGCAAGCGCCATAGGTGGCATAGCGATGGACAGAGACTCATTTAATCTTGAGGAGAGGGACAACAATCCGTTTGCAATGCCGGATGCCGGGGCAGCACTCAGGATAAAGAAGTATGCCGACAGGAAGCTTGAAGAGTGTAATTCCATGGGCGGAATCATAGAGTGTGTGGTAAAGAACATGCCGGCAGGAATAGGGGAGCCGGTTTTCGATAAGCTGGATGCGAACCTTGCCAAGGCGATTATGTCAATAGGGGCTGTCAAGGGTGTTGAGATTGGTGATGGCTTCGCAGCTGCGGACAGCACAGGACTTGAGAATAATGATGCGTTCAGAATGAAGGATGGACACATTGTAAAGCAGACAAATCATGCCGGAGGAATATTAGGCGGCATGAGCGATGGCTCAGATATTATTCTGAGGGCGGCAGTCAAGCCGACTCCGTCAATTGCAGCCACACAGCATACAGTGAACAAGGCCGGTGAGGAGATTGATATTTCCATACATGGAAGACATGACCCGATGATTGTGCCAAGGGCGGTTGTTGTTGTTGAGGCGATGACGGCGATAACGCTTGTCGATATGCTGTTCATGGGAATGACAAGCAGACTTGACAGAATAGCGGACTTTTATAAAAGATAGTGAATCACAGCATTCAGAATGAAATTGCAGTAAACAGTTTTTGGAGGAAATTTTATAATATGTATGAATTATTGACAACAGACGGAATGGCTAAGAGGGGAACCTTCCACACCGTTCACGGAACAGTGCAGACACCGCTTTTTATGAATGTCGGCACTGCTGCAGCTATAAAGGGAGCTGTTGCTACAACGGATCTTAAGGAGATTGGTACGCAGGTGGAGTTATCCAACACCTACCATCTTCATGTAAGACCGGGTGATAAGATTGTAAAGCAGATGGGCGGACTTCACAGGTTTATGAACTGGGACAGACCGATACTCACGGATTCAGGCGGATTTCAGGTATTTTCACTTGCAAGCCTTCGTAAGATTAAGGAGGAGGGTGTATATTTTAACTCTCATATAGATGGAAGAAAGATTTTCATGGGGCCGGAGGAGAGCATGCAGATACAGTCGAACCTTGCCTCAACCATCGCGATGGCATTCGATGAGTGTCCTCCACATCCTGCCACAAGAGAGTATATGCAGAATTCCGTTGACAGAACTACAAGATGGCTTCATCGCTGTAAGGCAGAGATGACACGTCTTAACGGTCTGGAGGATACAATCAATAAGCACCAGATGCTGTTTGGCATCAATCAGGGCGGAACCTTTGAGGACATAAGAATAGAGCATGCAAAGGCTATATCGGAGCTTGAACTTGACGGTTATGCACTTGGAGGTCTTGCTGTAGGCGAAAGCCATGCAGATATGTACAATATAATCGAGAAGACCACTCCTTACCTTCCTAAGAATAAGCCGACATATCTTATGGGTGTCGGGACACCGGCTAATATTCTTGAGTCGGTTGACAGAGGTGTTGATTTCTTCGACTGTGTATATCCTTCAAGGAACGGAAGACATGGGCATGTATATACACACAGGGGAAAGATTAATCTTTTCAATGCGCAGTATGAGCTTGACAATGAGCCTATCGAGGAGGGTTGCGGCTGTCCTGCATGCAGGAATTATAGTAAGGCATATATAAGACATCTTCTCAAGGCGAAGGAGATGCTGGGAATGCGTCTGTGCGTTCTTCACAATCTGTACTTTTACAACCACCTCATGGAGGACATCAGATTGGCTATTGAGGAGCACAGATATGGGGAATTCAAGCGCCGGACTCTTTATGGGCTTCAGGAGCTTGACGGAAATATTTATCTGTAAGGGGATAGGTGGGTATTATGCTGGATTCGACAAAACAGAATGTTGTAAATTCACTGCTTACGCTATTGGACGAGAAACCGATGGATGATATTACCATATCGGAACTCACACAGATGGCTGGAATCTCAAGAATGACCTTTTATAGGAATTATAGCTGCAAGGAGGATATTCTCTCAGAGCACTTCAAGGATGTGCTCAAGCAGTACAAGCTGGATATGGGTGATGAGTTAGGCAAGGGAAATTATTATGACAAGAAGAATATAATTCATTGCTTTCAGTACTTTTTCGAGCAGAGAGAATTTCTTGAATCGGTGATGAAAAGAGGCTTTAACTACATTTTCCTCTCTGAGGTTGACAAGTATGTTATGAAGACATGGTGGAAGCGCGGTGACGGGCAGAAGAAGGCATATTGCCTGCATGCCTTTGCGGGAGCGCTGTATAACCTGTATATAAGCTGGGCGGTGAACGGCTACAAGGAGACGCCGGAGGAGATGGCGGAGCTTCTTGAAGCAATGAGACTGGCAAGATAAAGCATGGGACAGGGGTCAGACCCCATGTCCCACATAGTTGGGACACGGGGTCTGACCCCTGTCCCAAGTTTTATATTTCGCGGAAAAGTCCGGCTTTCTTGAGTGCCGGGCGGAGTGCAAGGTACACAACGGAAGCCACGATAACAGCGATGATTGCGTTAACAAGAGTTGTTATTGAGTTAATCTTTGCGAGTGCCTTTGCCAGCTCCTGAGGTGTACCGAGGAGATACGTCTTGTAAAAATAGCCTACAATCGGGTCTGCAACAACATTAAATGCCATACCTGCGATACATGAAACAACAACCGCTACAGGGAGTCTCTTAGCAGGGAAGCCTTCCTTAGCAAGCTTGAATACCTTGTGTGCGACAAGACCGACGATAAGGCCAATGCACAGCTTGAGAAGGAAGGTCTTAGGTGCACTTGTAACATAGCCTGTCATAAGGTCTGAGAGTGTCATTCCGACTGCTCCCGCAAGACCACCCCACATACCGCCGAGTAAGAGTGCTGCGAGCACGCAGAACACGTTTCCGAGGTGGAACATTGTCTTTTCGGTTCCTACAGGAATGTCAATCTTTAAGTAGCCTGCTCCGACGTAGCACAGTGCTGCGAGAAGGGCAGCCTCAGCGAGAACAATGATTGGAACGTTCTTAGTGTCCTTAGGTGCTGTGAGGGCGGCGATGAAAATTACAATGCCGATTACGACAAGCACAAGACCTATTGCGTAGAGCATATCGGTGGAATTTATTGTTGCTTCAGCTGTTTTTAATGCACCGGCACTTACACTGTCGGCATTTTCCTTATAAGCCTTTATGACACTTTTTGCATCTGCATAGCTGTCGGACATTCTCTTTGAATATCCGTTGATTCCGAGTACAAGACCTGCGATGAAAATCACCGCGGCGATGATGATACGAACTAATTTAATATTCTTTTTCATAATGTAAGCTCCTTTTAAAGATTATGTTGTGCAGCTACTGTGCCTGAACTGTGTGGTGTGAGCATCCACAGTAAATCCTCAAATGCAACCCCGTCGGTGAGCGGAATATTGTAATTATCGCTTACAGTTATACATTTTTGGATAAAGTGTGCTGCGAGGGATACCGAATCCCCAAGGTTGCCGCCACGCACAAGAGAGGCACTTATAATTGCTGAAAATATATCTCCGGTTCCGCATCGGGACGCGCCGCTCTTCTTCATTTTTACCAGCTTATGATTCGCAGAGGCGTTATTGCCGATATCATTTGCAGAGGAGGGGTCATAAACAAAATTTCCTATATAATGCTCCGACTCAATACCTGATATGACAACACCGCCATGTCCGTTTTTCATTCCGGATGACAGGCTTTGTGCCATGGAGGTTAGACATTCATTAAGTGCAGCACCCTTGAGCTTTTTCACAGTCCCATAAGGTGTGTCTGTGAGAAAACAGCACTCAGTCAGGTTGGGTGTGATGATATCGCTGCTTTTTAGAAGCTTCTTCATAAGCCCCAGCATATCCGGGCTGTAGGCAGAGTAGAGCCTTCCGTTGTCTCCCATCACCGGGTCGAGAATGAAGATACCATCCTCTGCAAGAAAATTCCCCGCAAATTCAGAGGTAATGCCAATCTGCTCAGGTGATGATAAGTAGCCCGACAATATAGCGTCGAACTTGAGATGGAGCTTGCTCCATTCGGACAGATAGCTGCCAAGAGCCGCTGTCATGTCGTGCTTGTAGAAGCTTTCATAAGCTGTATGATTTGAAAAAACGGCAGTAGGTACAGGACATGCCTGAATCCCCATTGCGGATACGATAGGTATGGATACCGTGAGGGAGCATCTTCCGAAGCCGCAGAAATCATTTATGAGTGCAAGCTTCTTCTGGCTGCCACGGTTAATACCGGATAAATAGTTCACCATGATGAATTCCTTATTATTTATTTTCGATACAAATTAAAATATATTGCTTTTGTATCGTGATACTTCAGCGCTTCAATATACAATAGCATTGTCGGTGGTCTCTTGAAACTGCCAGTTTTGAAAAAAAAGACCATGCCAGTTGTGGAGGAAACTATAAAAAATAGTAAATTAGTTTTACACGCTTGCTTTTTACCACATTAAAGTATTGACTTATTGATATGAATGAGTTAGAATTCACTTTAACATCTTGTGAATATTTTATCATTATACATTATGTTCCACGAAGTATTGTGACAATTTAGCGGTTGAATATTTGATTCAAGGAAATAAGCTGACATATTGTTGTAATGTTAAACATACAGATTTCATAACCGGTATATTATAACCGGAGTAATGAGTGTCATATAAACAGGGTGTAAAAATACAACGCGCCATATAAGGTGACTATAGGAGGCAATGATATGGGAAGAGTTTATAATTTTTCTGCCGGCCCTGCCGTATTACCGGAAGAGGTCTTGAGAGAAGCCGCTGATGAGATGCTTGACTACAAGGGAACGGGAATGTCCGTTATGGAGATGAGTCACCGATCTAAGGCTTACGAGACTATTATTAAGGAAGCAGAAGCAGATATCAGGGAGCTTATGAATATTCCTGACAACTATAAGGTACTATTTTTACAGGGCGGAGCCTCACAGCAGTTCGCCATGATTCCTATGAATCTTATGAAAAACAAGAAGGCAGCTTACATTGTGACAGGACAGTGGGCTAAGAAGGCATATCAGGAGGCGAAGCTCTACGGCGAGGCTGTAGAGGTAGCTTCATCTGCAGATAAGACCTTCTCCTACATACCGGACTGCTCAGACCTTGATATTCCTAAGGATGCCGACTATGTATATATCTGTGAGAACAACACAATCTATGGAACCAAGTTCAAGGAGCTTCCTAATACCAAGGGACACACACTTGTAGCCGATGTATCCTCATGCTTCTTATCGGAGCCTGTGGATGTCACAAAGTACGGCGTTATCTACGGCGGAGTTCAGAAGAATATCGGACCTGCCGGAGTAGTGATTGTCATTATAAGAGAGGACCTTATAACAGAGGATGTGCTTCCGGGTACACCTACAATGTTAAGATATAAGATACATGCGGACAACGGTTCGCTCTACAACACACCTCCTGCTTACGGAATCTACATCTGCGGAAAGGTATTCAAGTGGTTAAAGAAGCAGGGCGGCTTAGCTGCAATGAAGGAGCGCAACGAGAAGAAGGCTAAGATTCTCTATGATTTTCTTGATCAGAGCAAGCTCTTTAAGGGAACAGTAGTTCCAAAGGATCGTTCTCTTATGAATGTACCTTTTGTTACAGGAAATGAGGAGCTTGATGCCAAGTTCGTCAAGGAGGCAGCGGCAGCGGGCTTTGTAAACCTCAAGGGACACAGAACTGTCGGCGGCATGAGAGCAAGTATCTACAACGCAATGCCGATTGAGGGTGTTGAAAAGCTTGTCGAGTTCATGAAAAAATTCGAGGAGGAGAATGCATAATGGTAAAGGTTAATTGTCTTAACAAGATTTCCAAGGCGGGAATGAAGCTTTTTTCCGATAACTATGAGATAGTTGATGACTTTGCACAGGCGGATGCAGCACTTGTAAGAAGTGCTACAATGCACGACATGGAGCTTCCTGAGGGGCTTCTTGCCATAGCAAGAGCCGGAGCAGGAACTAACAACATTCCTCTTGACAAATGTGCAGCCAAGGGTGTGGTTGTCTTTAACACACCGGGAGCTAATGCAAATGGTGTTAAGGAGCTTGTACTTGCCGGACTCTTCATGGCTTCGCGTGACCTCGCAGGCGGAATGAAGTGGGTCGAGGATAATAAGACGGATGAGAATATAGGAAAGACAATGGAGAAGGCTAAATCAGCCTTCGCCGGAAATGAGATTAAGGGCAGGAAGCTTGGAGTAATCGGTCTTGGTGCCATCGGCGTTCTTGTGGCTGATGCTGCAATCGCCCTTGGCATGGAGGTGTACGGCTGTGACCCATTCCTCTCAGTTGAACATGCGCTCAACCTTTCCGGTGAGGTTAAGCTTGTAAAGACGAGGGATGAGATATTCGAGCAGTGCGATTATATAACAGTCCATGTTCCTCTTCTTGATGATACGAAGGGCATGATTAACAGCCTCACGGTCGAGAAGATGAAGGACGGAGTTGTCATCCTGAACTTCGCGCGTGACCTGCTTGTAAATGATGACGCTATTCTGTCAGGTATCGCCTCAGGCAAGATTGCCCGCTATGTGACAGACTTCCCGACAGCCAAGCTTGCAGGACAGCCGAAGGTGGTTGCATTCCCTCATCTTGGAGCGTCAACGGAGGAGTCCGAGGACAACTGTGCTGCGATGGCAGTTCGTGAGCTCATGGATTATATTGAGAACGGAAACATCAAAAATTCCGTAAACTATCCTGCATGTGACATGGGCGTATGCAGGAGCACGGCAAGAATACTTATAAATCACAAAAATATTCCTGCGATGATAAGCAGCTTTACGACCATAGTAGGTGAGGCGGGCATCAACATCGACAACATGCTCAATAAGAGCAAGGGTGATTACGCATACACCATGTTCGATGTATCAGATACTCCTTCACAGGAGCTTATTGATAAGATGAACGCGATGGATGGAGTTGTCAAGGTAAGAGTAATATAGAATAACCGGGATAAGTCACAAGAAGAGAGTATATAGCACAGAGATGTGATGTTGCTCTCTTTTTTTGTTGAATTATTCACATCCACCACATAGCAAGCCACAGACCATCCACTTGCAGGCTCGTGTATGTCGCCGTTACACGGCTTTCGTCTGAGGCTATGTGGTGGGTAAGTTAATAAATAATTCGGGCTGAATTATAAAAATCGCTTGATATTTAAACATATAGATGCTACCATATAGTTCTAATGTGCGAAATGAATATAAGTTCGTGATAATATACAGGCTTGTGTAGATGGGAGAAATATATCGAATGTGCGATTCGGATAAGGGGTATTTCGTCTGGCTGCTAAAGTATGAACGTGAAAGACGCAGCCTGTCTGTTAATGATATATGTGAAGGAATATGCAGCAAGGGAATATATAATAAGTTGGAGAACGGAGGCACTTCAGGCAGTACGCATCTTATCAGGACTCTTTTTCAAAGGGTGGGTATCAATGCTGACAGATGCGGGATATATCTGAAGCTCGATGAGTTTCGCGAGCTGTCGGACAGGCAGAATATACTTGAAGGACTGCATTCAGGAGATGTATGTGCAGCTAAGAAGCTGCTGGAGATATATGAAGTACAATATGGTAATAATTGTTTTTCAGCACAATTTTGTACATATATGAGAGCAAGACTTGCACAGCTTGAGGGTGATGATGAGAGCGCAATACTACTGTATAATCGTGCTCTTAAGGCTACCATGCCTGACTATGATAATATAAAGGTTGTCAAATGCATCTCGGTGTATGAGGCATTTATGATGCTTAATATAGCAGGACTGGAATATAAGCGGGGGCATATAGCTAAGGCGGAGGAGATATATGCCATTTTGCTGGATTATTGCCACAGCAGCAATGCTGAGAGCTGGAATATGGCATGCATATATCCGAAGGCGGTGTGCGGAATGCTGGATATCATAGATTCAGGCAGGGCACACCGGGATGAATACAGCAGAATGTATCAGCATGCTCTGGCGGCCTTGTCAGTGCTTAAGGAGACCTCAAGGCTGCATTATATAAGACCATTGTTAAGATATATGCTTGTGCTTGCACAGGATAATGACAAGGGCAGGCTTGAGGAATATGAGGAATTACTTGAAGGCTGTGAATGTTTCTTCAAAATGCAGGGACATGACTATGAACTGTTCGAGTGGTATCCATACTACATCGACTGCGGCTTCTGTCTTGTCAACGACCTTATTAATGAGCGCAGAATCATGCATGGCATGACAATAGAGGAGCTTGCAGGAACGGACTGCAGTGCAAGAAATCTCCAGAGAATAATAATGAAGCAGGTCTCCCCAAGCTGCAGGACATCCAGAATGCTGCTTGACAAGCTCGGACTCAAGGGTGCACTTAGAAGTGATGTGATTGTGGCGGATAATATCAGGGCATATAAGCTGTGGGATGAATTGGTTGAGTGTGAAATAAAAAAGGATTATGAACGTAAAAAGATAGTATCTGACAACCTGTGTAAAATACTTAACAAATCAATGCAGCTAAATTGTATGGTCATTGGCTTCGAAAAAATACTGGCAGAAGCTGCCGAGGGTGGGCTGACATATGAGGAGATAGCAAAAAGGTGTGAGGAGCTTCTGCCGTTTAAAATGTCAGATGCCACTAAATATAAGATTCTTCTTCCTATAGAGAGAATGATTATAAAGAAATATATATCATGCATGGATAGACTAAAGAGATATGACAACTTGGATGTGCTTGATACTTTGCTCTCGAACTGTGCTGATAATGATTTAGACAGAAAGAGATATGCGAGAGATTATGAGAGCTTCATCTCATGCTTTGCAAGCTGTTGGGGAAATGCCGGAGAATATGATAAATCAGACGAGCTGGCAAAGACAGGTATCAGGGTAGAAGCGGAATGCGAGAGAATGCATTCTCTCGCCTCGCTCCTATATTGTATGGTATGGAATAATGGCCAACGCGGCAATATAACGTCGCAGGATATGACAATGTGTAAAATGGCTTATGTTTTTGAAAAATATAAGAACAACACATCAAAAATGGAGTTCCTGAAAAGGTGGATTGATAATCATGATTACCTTTGAAGATAGTGGTCATTTATGTGTATAGTCAATATCTTCATAATCACTGTGCATGCTGACAGAATATATTGCATTTCCATTTGCTTTCGCATACATATTATGTGCGGGTGGGAGCAAATCAGATAACAGAACAAGTGAAGTGATTAGGACAAATATTATTTTATTAAGTTTCATAGTGGTAAATCCTCCTGTTTTCTTTTGATAAGATTAAGTATATATGGCAGAAATTTATTAGCCATGACATATGATGAAATTAATTTGTATCATGATATGTCATGGTGCAATCAAAAAGAAGGGGGTAGAATATTCGTAACCATTAATGGTGGTGCCTTGATGCGCAACATGGCAAAATTGTAACAGCTGTCACATTTAATTCACAGAGAAAGAGAGGATTGTTTTATGAAGAATTATTTATTCAAGATTTGTTCAATGTGCATGGTATTGTTGGTTGCTTTTTCTCATCTCTTTATTGAAAATGTATGTGCAGAGGAATTGGGAGGAGAGAAAAAGAAACAAAGGGGTGCGGAGAAGTATGGTCCGAAGATTATGTAGATGGTTGGACACTTAAATGGGATACGGGATATTTTTTTGACACTTTACTTGAAGCAAAAAATGATGAGTATGATATAAAATATTCATATGACTCAGAGTGCAATAGGGTATCTAAAAGTGTTAATGGTGTATTAACACAGTATTGCTATGAAGATGGGCGGCTGGTCTCAGAAAATAAAGATGGTGATGTCGTAAAATATATATATTCTAGTAAAAATGGTACAGTAATGTTGGATGGATTTGAGTATTCAGGAAAAAAGTATGAATATGTATATGATGGAATGATAATAGAAGGCATCCAATATGATAATGAAAGAGTTGTGGAATATGAATATTTTAACGTAAATGTTCTGCTACAATTCTTCTACTTGCTATATTATCTACTTTTTGCAACTCTACTAGTTTATCCATAATTGGTGCAAATAATTCTGTTTCAAATGGTGTTTCTTTTCCTTCTAATAACATTGTCATTCTTTCTAGTACTAAACCAGTATCAACATTGTGTTGTTTTAGTTTTGAATATTTACCATTTTCATCTTTATAGAATTCCATAAATACATTATTCCAAATTTCAACATATTTACCACATCCACATGATGGATTACATTCTGGTGAACATTTTGGCTTTCCTGTATCATAAAACATTTCTGTATCTGGTCCACATGGTCCTGTTTCACCTGCTATCCACCAGTTATCATCTTTTCCAAAATAATATATTCTTTCTTCTGGAATTCCTGCTTTTTTCCAACATGATGCTGTTACTTCATCTCTTGCACAGTCTTCATCTCCAGCAAAACATGTTACTGATAATTTTTCAACTGGTATTCCTAATTCTTTTGTTAAGAA
>OJNN01000143.1_pt1 | contig 30514 bp, 30 predicted proteins | sample 1597851 | NCBI WGS metagenome assembly OJNN01 (sample SAMN01915222, study PRJEB22387) | human gut metagenome | isolation source: stool | host: Homo sapiens | place: USA | reverse complement strand
TTTGACGAGCACCGCGATAACTCGAGAAACTCGCAAAGCGTGTTTCTCGTAGTTGATTTATTGCGAGAACCAAAGGGCTCTCTTGAATCGCGAAAAAGACACAAAGTCCAGTAAAAAGAAAGGGGAGACTAAATAATTAAAATATGATTAAATAATTATAATACGCGTTCTAATTCGTATTTCTTATTCAACAGCAGTACATCAGCCCTTGCACCCGGGGTCAGGCTGCCGATGGTTTTCTCCATTCCAATGCTCTTAGCAGGGTTGTAAAACGACCTTTTTTGTATACAGTTTGTCCGCTAAGTTCATAAGTACCATCTGCCATTCCGGTTGCACGCATGGCATCGCTGATTAAGATGACGCGGTTATCTCCAAACATGCGGAAAACGCTGCGAAGGCCTTTGAGGCAATTTCATAAGAAGCAGTAGAGTGCCCAAGAGAAATAGCAACTTCATTATGGAATTTTTCGATAAATTTGTCTGCTCCCGGAAGTTCCGGAGCGATGGTGATTAACTTTATTTTACCACTGCAAGCTTATGACAAGCGGCAAAATACGTCTACACTAGGGTTACAGAGGTAACTTTCTTTCTGGACACCCTTCTTTGCCGGGGAAAGGAAAGGTCCTTCCATATGAATACCGGCTACATAGGCGTGGTTTCCGTCATCCGGTACACCGGAAACAGTTTCAAAGATTTCCATAAGCTGGTTTTCCGGTAAAGTCATGGATGTTGCACAGAAGGATGTAACACCGCAGGAATACAGGTAAGCCGCAATATCGGAAAGTCCGTCTGTATTTGCGTCACAGAAATCATGACCCTTTGCACCATGGATATGCACATCAACCAGTCCCGGAATCACATAATTGCCTTTTGCATCCAGAATTTCCTCATGTTCGTAAACCGGTTTGTCTACGATTGTATGTGTAGCATCATCGATATATAATCCTTTGCTTTATAAATACGCATGGTATCCCTCCTTAAAAGGCAATTTCTATATTGTTTAGTCTGATTATATAATCGGAAAAATGAAAATGCTATAAAATAGACAAAATAGCCGCTTAACTGAAATATGCAGTGGCAAATACACTTTAAATAGAAATTATAACAAACTAACACATTACCATATTAAATACGATTAAATCATAATTTAACACAGATTAAAACAGGATTAAACCAATTTATGAAAAATTTAAGAAATCTTAAATTGACCCACAGCAGGGGCTGCTTTACAATGAAAATAGATTGTAAGCAATTACGGAAAACATAAGAAACAACGGAGAAAAACATTGTCTACAAGAAGAGAAAGAGAACGAAGAAAGAAATTAAAGAGAATAAGAAATGCAATTTCAGCAGCTTTTTGTGTACTGGTATTGCTGTTGGTGCTGGGAATCGTAAACCTTCTGACCGGTGTTTTGGAAAAACATCTTCCTATTATAGATGGGAATGGAGACTATACCATCAGTATACTGGAAAAGCTGTCCGGAGATAAAGAGGAGAAGGAACCGGATAAGAAGGGACTGACGGTGTGCATTGATGCGGGACACGGCGGAAAGGACAATGGTTCTGACTATAAGAACCGCTATGAGAAAGATGATACTCTTGCCCTGGCACTTGCCGTACAGAGTTATTTGCAGGAAAAAGATGTGAATGTCATCATGACACGAAGTGATGATACCTTCTTAAAACTGTCAGAGAGATGTGATATAGCAAATGAAGCGGAAGCAGATTATTATGTATCCCTGCACCGGAATACCGGAGAGGGATATGGAGTAGAGACATGGGTATACAGTGGAGCCAACGAAGAGACCATGGGACTTGCCGGAAATATCCAGCAGGGATTAGCCGGAGTTGGTGTACAGCGCGACCGTGATGTGAAGAAGGGAACCCAGAAGAGCAGTTCAAAGGACTATTATGTAAACAGCCATTCCCATATGCCATCCTGCATCATTGAAATGGGATTTATGAATAATGCAAAAGACAATCAGCTTTTTGATGATAATAAGGAAGCATATGCAGCGGCTATTGGAGATGCCATTATTGCTACATATGAGACCTACCATGGTGACGGAACAGGCGGAAATACAGAAGCAGATACGTCCATCGGAGATACTACAACAGGTGATACAGACACAGATGGAACCTCCGGCAGCACAGAAGACAGTACCGCCACAGAAGATACGAAAAACGTTGGAGAAGTTATTACCAACCAGCAGATTGCCAATGTGGAAGCTTTGGATGGAACCTGTCAGAACTGGGGGCAGGGCGTGAATTTTGATGAAGAGAACCGGCCGATTGGAGCTGTTTCTTATCAGGAAAAATACGGAGACTATCAGGCGAATTTTATCGGAGCAGATGAAAAGAAGATTTATCTGACCTTTGACGAAGGCTACGAATATGGCTGTACGCCGCAAATCTTAGATACTTTAAAGGAAAAGGGCGTAAAGGCAACCTTTTTTGTGACAGAGCCATATGCCAAGGCACAGCCGGAGCTGGTACAGCGGATGATTGACGAGGGACATGAGATTGGTAATCACAGCGTGACCCATCCGTCCGAGGGCCTTCCATCCCAGAGCCTGGAGCAGCAGAAAAATGAAGTCATGGAGAACCATCAGTATATTAAGGATAATTTTGGCTATGATATGCACCTGTTCCGGTTCCCGGCGGGTAAATTCAGTGACCAGTCCTTAGCAGTGGTCAATAACTGCAACTACAAGAGCGTGTTCTGGAGCTTTGCATACAAGGACTATGATGTCAATAACCAGCCAGGCGAGTCAGAAGCGTTACAAAAATTAAAAGACCGGATGCATCCGGGAGCAATTTATCTTTTACATGCGGAGTCTACCACCAATACAGCCATTCTTGGAAGATTTATTGATGCGGCGCAGGCGGCAGGCTACGAAGTGGTGGCATTTCAGTAAAGCTGAAAAAGGTATCAGTGGAGAGTACATGGATTGAGGGGAAAATGGCAAAAGAGAAATAAGATTTTCGGGTGATTGTGAGGACAGAAAATGCGGATACAAAAGAGAAAAATAATATTGCCAGTCATGGTATTACTGCTTGGGATGACTGCTTTGGGAGCTGTATTATATGGAGTAGGAAATATACAGCAAAACAATAGCAGAAAAATGGCGAATCTGAATGCAATGGTATATTCTGAGCGGGTAAAGTCTGATATTATGCAGGAAGTTGGAGTTACAAAAGCTTTAAAGCAGCTTCTGGTCAGTGAAAATGGCAGGATTAATAAATTTTCAGAGGTGGCAGAGGATATGATGATGGATTCCATCCAGAGTATCCAGCTTGCACCGGATGGTGTAGTAACAGAGGTATATCCGGAAGAGGGCAATGAAGCCGGAAAAATCGACTTGTTCAATGATGCAGACAGGGGAGAAATTTCCCGTTATGCCAGAGATAACCATATTGAAATTATGCAGGGACCGTTTCAGTTAGAGCAGGGTGGATACGGAATGGCAGTACGAAATCCGATATACCTGAAAAATGAAAACGGAGAAGAAGAATTCTGGGGATTTACCATTGTAATTATCCGTGTACCGGATGTTTTTTTTGATTCATTAAAAGCACTTTCGGATTTTGACTATGATTATACGTTATCAAAGACCGTTTCCCCATGGGATACAACATATGAAGAAGTATGTAGCTCAGGAGCAATTCTGACGGATCCGGTTGCTTATGAATTTGAAGCAGTTGGAAGTCGGTGGAAACTGGAAATCATGCCAAAGGCAGGCTGGTCGAATTATGAGCACTTTTATGGAATGCTGGCTGGCGGACTGTTGATTGTTCTGCTGCTGACGGGACTTGTCTCTATGATTCTGGCTTTGGATGAGCATAAAAATAGATTTAAAAAGCTGGCTGTAACCGATGTATTGACCAGAATCAATAACAGGCATGGATTTGAGGAGCAGGTAAGACAGTATTTGAAAAAGTATCCGGAAGCTTCTTGCGTGGCAGCGCAGTTTGACATTGATGATTTCAAATTTATTAATGACATATATGGACATGAATCCGGAGACAAGGCATTACAGATATTAGCAGAAAGCATGCGGAAATCGTTCCCGGAACATGCAGTGCTTGGACGGAAAGGTGGAGATGAATTCTGCATTTTCTTAGATAATTGCACCGGCGAAGAAGTAAGGGAAAAGCTGGAGCAGTTTACAAAAAAGAAGCGTTCTTTCTGGTATGAAGGTGAAAAAGTGACATATACTATTTCCCTGGGATATGCAGAGTATCCGTTGCAGGGACAAAACTATTCACGGTTGATGCGCTGTGCAGATGCAGCACTTTATGAAGTAAAGATTGACGGGAAAAATGGCTGTCTTCAGTACCGGGAAGGAATTGGACTTGAAATCAGAAAGCAGCTTGGATTTGCATTGAAGGATGTTTCGGAAAATCTTCCGGGAGCATTTATTATTTATAAAGCAGATAAAGAAAATGATGAAATTCTTTTTGCGAACCATGAGATGATCCGTCTCACCGGATGCAGGAACATGGCAGAACTGCAGGAGTATACAAAAGGAAGCTTCCGTAACCTGATTGAAGAAGGAGAAAGAGAGCAGGTTGAAGAAAGTATCTGGCAGCAGATAGGGGGAGGACATTCCAATGATTATGTACACTTCCATCTGCGGAAAGCAGATGGAACCTCACTGAGGGTGCTTGACCATGGCAGAATTGTGGAAAATGGACGATACGGCAGAGTGTTCTATGTACTGATGGTGGACTGGAATTCTACAAAGCGGCATTACAGGGATGTATTTTAAAGACTGTAAAATATGATAAAAAAGAAAGAGGTATAGGATGATGAAGAAAAAATTAATCACTATCGTAATGGGAATGGTATTTTGGGCCGGATTATTTGGAGGATGTGGCCAGACAGAGGTGAAGCAGGATAATGCAATCACAAATAGCAGCGAAGAGGGAAAAGAAGAAGGAACAGCAGAAGAAAAAGAATTAACAGGAACCATTGATGAGATAAAGGATTTTATGTTTGTTGTGACAGATGAGAATGATACGCCATATAGTTTTACTTTTGAAGAAAAACCGGAGGGATTGGAAAATGTCAGCAATGGAGATGCTGTAACGGTAAAATATACAGGAACAATTTCTGAGGTAGATCCGTTTGAGGGAGAGGTATTATCTGTTGAAAAGGCAAAATAAAATCAAAACAACAATGAGATTGTCAGCAGCAATGGTATTCCTGTCCATGCTGCTGTGTGCCTGTACAGAAGCATCGCAGAATCAGGAGATGCCGGCTGCAACATATATGGGAGGAAAAGACACCATTGCCGGGATTTGTGAAGAACTGGAATCAGCAGGAGCTTCCCATGTAGATACATTTCGGGAATGGACGACTGATTTCGCGGATACTGCCGGAAAAAATGCCGGACTGGAGGATAGCTGGTCAGATCCCGGAAAAATGAAAGCAGATATTGGAAAATGTATGGATGGCTGGGAACAGAACCATGACTATTCGGATGCTGATTGTAGAATGACAGCGTTTCTTCTGCTGGATGGTGTGCTCCGTGCAGAATCGACAGAAGACAGCTATGAGGGTACCTACTTAATGTTTGATACAGAAGCAATAGATAATGTGGACAGGTATGAAAGCATAAAAGAGAATAAAAATATGTTTACCACACTCTATGGAGAAAAAAGTGTAACAGATGGCAGTCACCCGGAAAATACATTTTCCGATAGCTGGAAACATTATGGATTTCAAGTGGATAGTGACAGGCTCTCTCTTCTTAGTATAGGAATATATGACCCATACTCGGATGTTGTTTTTGTGGGGCATACCGGTGTTCTGATAAAGTACAGTGACTATTATTTGTTTATAGAAAAAATTGCTTTTGAACAGCCGTATCAGGCAACAAGGGTGCATAATATGGATGAATTGCTCGATATTATGTCGTTAAGACCGGAATATTTTGGAGAAGAGGGTGAAGCAGGTCCCTTTGTTTATTGTAATGGAGAATATCTCGGAACATTAAAGAAAAATATTTAAAAAAGTAAATATTTTACAACTTATGTGGAGCTGGAGTAAAAGTCAGATAGATGTAATTTGCAAAAAACCGCCGCCTCATCGTTCGAAAAAGGACGATGAGGCGGCGGATATCATATAACCAGAATGACTGTAATGGAACTGCAGCCACAGGGACGTTTTATTTATTGGCACCGTCAGCATCAATTACAGATTGAATCTGTTTCATCAGGGTATCATAGTTGTCCTGATTATCAATTCCACCGAGCATCGGATCGCCCACAATATTACCATTTCTATCGACTAGAATTGTGGTAGGGAATGCCATAATATTAGAGGCATATTTACCTGCATCTGAAGCAGAGTCAATAGAAAGATTGCGGTATGCTGCCCCCTGGCTTTCCAGAACAGCTGCAGCTTCTTTGATGGCATCCTCGTTTCCGTCAAAGGTTTCTGTATTGATTCCAACTACTTCACCCCCCATGGATTTGATGGTATCATTTAATTCATTAAGCTTAGATAGTTCGGCAACACAAGGCTTACAGCCGGTAAACCAGAAATTAACGACAGTTACTGCATTTCCGGAAAACAAGCTTTCGTCGACAGAATTACCATCATAATCCTGACCGGAGAAATTCCTGAAAGGAGAGGTATCGTCAGAATTATCCTTCTGGGAGGCATCGTCAGATGCTGTATTGTCCTTTTCGATTGCTGCTATCTGTTCCTCGATTTTTCGAATTGTTTCAATATCATCTGTAAGAGTTTTTAATTCATCGTCTGTAAATGAGTCTTTATTTGACTCGACGGTGGCAGCCAGATAGTCGGCGTAATTTCCACTTGGATCAGCAGTGCTTTTATTCATCATGCCAAATGCTTTGTTCCATACATCTTCATGCTCGGCAAAGAGCTGATTCTCCTGCTGATATAAATCATCCAGCGTAGTGTTGGAGCTGCCGGAAGCTTCAGAGCCGGCTTCGGTCTGGGTATCGCGGGAAGCTTCTGTGTTTGAAGTTCCTTTTCCGCTGCAGGCTGTAAACAATAATGCTGTACAGAGGGTAAAAATAGAAATAACGGTTCTTTTTGTTTTCATGAATAAGTTCTCCTTTGAATAATTGGTAATAAGATTAATAGTTACTTTTTTTGAATATTGTGGGCTGCGGATGCCCTTTTTTCACATGGCATGCCCATAAACTGATAGTGGATGGCATCTTTAGGACAGGCTTTTATACATGCTCCGCATCGTATGCATTCCGGATGATCCGGGGTCTTAAGCACATCAACATCCATTTTACAGGCATTGGAACATTGACCGCATCCGACACATTTACTGTTTTCAACCTTAATTTTAAGAAAGCTGACCTTGTTAAACAGTGAGTAGATTGCCCCGAGAGGACAAATCCATTTGCAGAAGGGTCTGTAAAACAAAATACTTAACACAACAACTGTAATTAAAATAAGGCATTTAAAAGAAAAAAGCTTTCCCAGTGCAGATCGTATGGCAACATTTCCCAGTGAAAGAGGTATAGCCCCTTCCAGAACGCCTTGAGGACAAATGTATTTGCAGAAGAACGGATCCCCCATCCCAATGGAGTTCGTTACAAACATTGGCAGAAGTATAACGAAAACAATAAGGATAAGATATTTTAGGTATCTTAGTGGCTTCAGCCGGGCTGTAGAAAATTTTTTCCCGGGAATTTTATGGATTAAATCCTGAAACCATCCAAACGGACACAAAAAACCACATATAAATCGCCCAAGTGTCACACCGAGTAAAATAAAAAATCCTGTTATGTAGTATGAAAATTTAAATCGCGATGAACCGACAACTGCCTGAAAAGCTCCGATAGGACAGGCTCCGGATGCAGCGGGACAGGAATAACAGTTTAATCCGGGTACACATACCGTTTTAGCACTGCCCTGATATATTTTACCCTTGAATAAATTGGGAATATGAATATTAGTAAGCAGCGTGGCAGCTGCCTGTATCCATCCACGTATTCCGGCAGCTCTTTTTGATATTATTTTTTTATTCTTATCCAATTCCGACACACTCCAGACATAATTTTATTGCTTTGCCAAGTACGGCAGCCGCTTCACCTCTGATTGCACCATAGCTGACCATAGTGATACCGGTGATAAGCAAGGCAATTTGAGATATTTTTTGGTACTTCAAGATATCGTTGCTCCTTTCAATTGTTGAATTTATTGACCTGCTGACCTGGGTATTATACAATAGTAGTTGTAAAATTTTTGTTAAGAAACAGGTGAAAGCTTTTGAGATTATTAATAGTTGAAGATGAGAAACAAATATGTGACACAATTGCAAAAAGTCTGTATGATGCTGGTTACGAGGTGGATACCTGCTATGACGGGGAAGAGGCACTGGAATGCATTCTGGCGGAGGATTATGATTTGATTGTTCTGGATCTGAATCTGCCGGGTATGGATGGAATGGACATTTTAAGGGAACTTAGACAGAAAAATGAGGAGACGAAGGTCCTGATATTATCTGCAAGAGGACAGATTGCCGATAAGGTTGAGGGACTGGATGCAGGTGCAAACGATTATATGGAAAAACCGTTTCATTTGCAGGAGCTTGAGGCACGTATCAGAAGCCTGACAAGAAGAAAATTTGTGCAGAAGGATATATGCCTGGAAAGCGGTGAAATTAAGTTCAATACGATAAGACGCGAGGCATATGCAAAAGGGAAAATGGTTCCCCTGACAAGAAAAGAAAATGGTATTCTGGAATATCTTCTTCTTAATCTTGGCAGACCGGTCAGCCAGGAGGAACTGATAGAGCATGTCTGGGATGCATCCGTGGATAGCTTTAGCGGCTCCATCAGAGTGCATATGTCGTCACTCAGAAGAAAACTAAAGTCCGTGCTTGGATATGATCCGGTTTTGAACAAGGTGGGAGAGGGGTATAAAATACGAGAGGAGTCCGATAAATGAGAAGAATGTCGCTGCAGTGGAGGCTTACCTGTATCATTACATTATATATTGCGGTTATATGTGGATGCCTGACTATGCTGGTCTATAAAAACGGTGTGTATTATATGGATTCCCTGCAGGAGGCTGTTGATGCACAGGGAGATGGGAATGAAAATGAATCAGACGAAATATATATCAGTATTCCGGAAGATAAGTGGGATGAATTTGCAAATGATTTTTCGGTCCAGGTATACAACAATAAGACAGATTACAAAAAAAGCAGCCTGATAATTTCAACTTTATTGGCACTTCTTGGTGGAGTGGCTACATATTTTATAAGTGGACGTGCCCTCAGGCCGATTAGAGAGTTTTCGGATAAAATCGAAGAAGTGCAGGCACAGAATCTGGCAGATTCACGGATAGAAGAAAACCAGGTGAAAGAACTGAACCAGCTTAGTACTTCGTATAACAAAATGCTGGAACGCCTTTCGGATGCCTTTGAGATACAAAGACAATTTACTGCAAATGCAGCGCATGAGCTTCGGACCCCGCTGTCTTTAATGCAGGTACAGCTTGATTTATATAATTCCACCAGACATCCGGGCAATGATAGGGATACTTTACAGACGATAAAGATGGTTACGGAACAGAATGACAGGCTCAGCAGGATGGTAAAGACACTTCTTGACATGAGCGAACTTCAGACGGTGGGGAGAGATGAGAAAATTGCAGTTGATGCTCTTGTTGATGAAGTACTGGCAGATTTGGAACCTCTGGCACAGGAAAAAAATATAAAGCTTGCTGGAAAATGCAAGAACACAACAATGGTCGGAAGTGATATTCTTATTTACAGGCTGGTATATAATCTTGTTGAAAATGCAATAAAATATAATCATTCAGGTGGACAGGTTACAGTTACTGCGTATCAGAAGGAAAAACATGTTTATCTGTCAGTAGAGGATACAGGGAACGGAATCCCGGAGGAACTACGGGAGCGCGTGTTTGAACCATTCTTTCGTGTGGATAAATCCAGAAGCAGGGAACTGGGGGGCGTAGGTCTGGGACTTGCTCTGGTTCATGAAATTGTGAGAGTGCATGATGGCAGTATAACAGTTAAGCCCAGTCCGTCTGGCGGGACGATTTTTGATGTGATTTTTTAAAGAGAATAAATATACCTGATGTGCTTTGGGACAGCCTGAAATGGGAGGAAAGAAGATGCTGGAACGAAAAAAAGTCCGTGCAGCCAATGAAGATTTACCGGTAATTATGGAAATGAATGCAGCCAGTAAAATGAAACTGGAAAAAAGAATGATAAACCTGTCCTTTATTGGAAGTGTACTCTTTGTAGTGGCAGAAGGAGTTATGGCATATATCAGCCATTCCCATGCAATACTGATGGACTGCGTATTTGATGTGACAGATTTAATAATGATAGGACCGTTTCTGGTGCTGGTGCCACTGTTGTACCGTCCGGTAACGGAACGCAGACCGTATGGATTTTCCCAGGTGGAATCTTTATTTCTGGTAATCAAGTATAGTGTACTTTTAGTAGTTACCATCCAGCTTTTAATCGACAGTGTGCAAAGCATCCTGCATGGCGGACATATGGTAAATGCCAGCCAGCTTGCAGGCTTTGAGTTTGGCGTGTTTGCCGGCTGTCTTATCATCTATTTCCTGCTTCATTATTTCAGTAAACGATATGCATCTGTGGTAGTAAAAGCAGAAATGTATAACTGGAAATTAGATGTAGTCAGCAGCTTTGGCGTATTCGCCGCATTCTTCGGACAGTTCCTTCTGCAGAAGACACCGTACGAATGGCTGGCACCGTACATAGACCCGGTAGTAGCAATTGTGATGGCATTAATCCTAATTGTAGAACCGGTGAAAATGATATTGCATGGACTCAGGGAGCTGGTGCTCTTTGCACCGGAGCAGGAAGTGATGGACCAGATACGTTCCATTGCAGAACAATATATGCAGACCTGTTCCTATACGATAGAATTTTTGGATGTCATCCAGACCGGACGAAAAACCTGGGTGGAAATATACATAGACAGCCCCAACGATATTATTACAATGCAGTCCCTCACCAGAATCAGAAATGGAATCCGGGAAGAATTAAAGAAATACTTTGACCAGATTTATGTAGAACTGATACCGGATTTGCCGGAATAAAAATAATACCGGACACAGGTGCCGGAGTGTATAAAAAGTGCCGATGGAATATTCCACCGGCACTTTTTATGAAACGGAGATGGCGGGATTCGAACCCGCGTGCCCCGGAGGGCTAACGCATTTCGAGTGTTTTACTCCCAACACACTTTAGCGGATTTTGAGGAAAAATGCTCCATTTTAAGGGTAAATGCTCTTGTCCGCAAAAAGGTGGTTTCTTCTCCGCTTCGGCTGCTTCCGACAGCTCGAAATGCGAGAGAACTATCGGAGAGAACTAACCGCATTTCTATCAAACATAATAGCCGAAAAAGCCCGTAAAATCAATAGTTTCGAGGGATATGGCAACCAATAAGGTCATTCGATTTCGAATGTGTTATGTGATATGGAAAGTGTTAGAAAGGAGCAGAAAATAATGCAAGAAAAACTACTTTATTTACAGGTAAAATCCGAGCCAAAAGCGGCGAAAAGCGGCAAAAAACCGTGAGTTCGAATGGGTTTCAAAAATGGCTCAAAAAAAGCAAAAAAGAGAGAACTTGGAGAGAACGGAGAGAACTCAGGAGAGAACAAAACCCCTTTTCCCACCTACTTTTCAGGCACTCTCAAAATACTATTGGAGAGAACTTTTACACCTTTCTTCTGCTGTTGACCAAAAAGCGCAAAGAGGTGTAAGTGATGATTACAGAAAAATATTGCAACGAGATTTTGCAGCAATACCCCGAATACATAACCAAAGACCAGATGTACCGTATCTGTCATATCAGCAAAAAGACCTGCTTGTTTTTATTGGAAAGCGGTCTTGTGCCGAACATAGATAGCGGCAAAAAAACACGCCGCTTCAAAATCAAGACGGTTGATGTTATTCAGTATTTGAAAGACAGAGATGATTACCCAGAGCTATTCAAAGCTCCAGACGGCTTTTACAAAGGAAAAGGCGGAGATAAAAAAGCTCCGTCCTTTGATGAGGTGTTCACACAAGAGGATTTAATCCGTATGCGGCAGTATTATGAACGACTGCTAAAAAACAACCCAGATGTTATGTCGGTTGAGCAGGTAGCTCAGTTTACGGGCTACAATAAAAATTCGGTTAGTCGCTGGTGCGGTAAAAAAGAGCTGAAATGCTTTTATATCAAACAGCGTTATCAAATCCCTAAAGAGTATCTATTGGATTTCCTTGTAAGCAGATATTTCATAGGAATTGCCGTGAAGTCTGTCAAGCACCAGAGGTTTAATGAGCAAATACGAAAATTGCGTACAGGCAGCGATGGCACAATGGCGTAATTTCTTAAACATATCTATAATGAAAAATGAAACGGAGGTATTCGTTATGAAAGATAAAACCTACCACGCATATCTGGATAGCCACGAGCGACAGTTGGTAATACATAGCCTTGTAGAGCTGAAAAACAGACTGATACAGGAAGGCAGATACACGGACTGCGTTGACGAGCTGATTTTCAAGGTTGTCAATGCTCCTGTTAAGAAAATGAAAATTGAACATATCTAAGGCATATCACACATAGCCGCTTATTCTTATTCACCTAAGAGTAAGCGGCTTTTTGCGTTCTCTCACTCTTTTTTACATAGCCGCCTTGACAAAGCGGCTAAATTTATGCGAAAGGAGGACGCACAAATGTCAAATTGCAAAGTGATTGCCCTGACCAATCAGAAAGGCGGCGTCGGTAAAACGACCACGGCGGTCAATCTGGGCGTAGGTCTGGTACAGCAGGGAAAGAAAGTCCTGCTCATTGATGCTGATGCACAGGCAAATCTCACAATGGCACTCGGCTATAACAGACCTGACGATATACCCATAACGCTCTCCACCGTAATGCAGAATATCATAGATGATAAATCCTTTGATGTTTCGCAAGGTATCATACACCACGGCGAGGGCGTTGACCTGCTTCCGTCCAACATTGAGTTATCAGGCTTTGAGGTAAGGCTTATCAATGCTATGAGCCGTGAGCGTGTTCTGAAAACCTATGTGAATGAGGTTAAGAAGAATTACGATTATGTGCTTATCGACTGTATGCCCTCACTCGGTATGATAACGATAAATGCTCTGGCGGCGGCTGACAGCGTGATTATCCCAACACAGCCGCACTACCTTTCAGCGAAAGGTCTGGAGCTGTTGCTTCGCTCTGTGTCAATGGTCAAGCGGCAAATCAATCCCAAGCTGCGGATAGACGGTATCTTAATGACGATGGTAATGCCCCGTACCAACATTTCTAAGGACATCACGGCAACGGTAAAAAATGCCTATGGGCAGAAAATCAAGGTCTTTGATACGGAAATACCCCATTCTATCCGTGCGGTGGAAGCTACTGCAGAGGGCAAGAGTATTTTTGCCTATGACAAAAGCGGTAAGATTGCCGCAGCGTATGAGCAGTTCGGAAAGGAGGTGGCAGAGCTTGGCGAGAAACAACGCTCCCAAAATCGAGCTGACCGCTTACGATGACCTGTTTCAGACAGATGAAAGCCGTGCGGAAGCAAAGCTGAGTAAAATCAGGGATATTCCCGTGTCGCAGATTGACGAGTTTCCAGACCACCCGTTCAAGGTTTTAATGGACGAGGATATGCAGCAGCTTGTCGAGAGCATTAAGCGAAACGGCGTAATGACCCCTGCTACCGTTCGGCTCAAAGAGGACGGACGGTACGAGCTTGTAAGCGGTCACAGAAGAAAAAAGGCTTGTGAGCTTGCGGGGCTTGAAACGCTGAAATGCGAGGTTAAAGAGCTGACCCGTGATGAAGCCATTATTATAATGGTAGAAAGCAATTTACAGAGGTCAACGATTTTACCGAGTGAGAAAGCCTTTGCTTATAAAATGCGGCTTGAAGCGATGAAGCGACAAGCAGGCAGACCCACGAAAGAAAATTATTCCCCAATGGGTAATAATTTAGAGTTTGCCACTTCGAGCGATGAACTTGCCGACAAAGTTGGTGAAAGTAAAAATCAGATTTTCCGTTTTATCCGCTTGACCGAGCTTGTTCCCGAAATCCTGCAAATGGTAGATGAAAGGCAGATTGCTTTTCGTCCTGCTGTTGAAATCTCTTATCTGACCGAAGAACAGCAATACACCTTGCTTGAAGCTATGAGCTACAACGACGCTACCCCGTCGCTTGCACAGGCTATCAAAATGAAGAAGTTTATGCAGGAGGGTAAGCTGACAGGCGAGGTTATCCAGAGCATTATGGAGGAAGAAAAACCCAATCAAAGGGAAAAGCCTGCTTTCCGTGACGAGAGGATAACCAAACTCATTCCTAAATCTGTTCCAAAAGGACAGGAAGCGGATTTTGTTGTAAAAGCGTTGGAGTTTTACAACCGACACTTGCAGCGAAACAAAGCTCAGGAACGATAGCCGCACACCGAGGGCGAGGTCTGCCCGTTTTCGTGGATAGCCGCTTTTTCGGCTTCCCCCTCTCCACACCTCACCCCCTTTTCTACTACCAAGACTATCCGAAAAAAGAATATATGCAAAACTCTTTGTTTGAAAGATTTTCTACCTTTGAGAGCTTCTGAGGTTTTTCGTATAATGAAGCCGCAAAGGAGGTCTATGCTATGCGAAAAAAGATGATTGCAATGCTATTTGTGCTGATATTGACATTAAGCGGCTGTGCTGATGTTTCAACAGCCCCCGAAGAAAGTGATAATTATGAGCTTGTAGCGGAAACTGAAGCCGCCGCCGAAACAGAAAGCACAGAAAGCAGTTCTTTCTCGGAAAGTAAAGAAAGTGAAAGTGCCAAAACGGATACTGAGCTTGAAAGCAATGCCGAAGTTACAGAGTATGAGCCTGTTGAAAGCGAAACTTCAAACCAGAACGAGCCTGTATCACAAAGGGATAATCAAGTATCTGAAACCAAACCTGCGGTAACGGAAAGCAGCTCTGCTCCTGTCGAAAAGCCAGAGAAAACAGAGCCGCCTGCGGAAATACCACCGCAGACAGTCCCCGAAGATACAAAGCCTAAAACCGCCTATGATTATGAATTTGATATTGAAATGGTCAAGGAAGATTGTATTGGCATTGGTCTGGATATGGGGCTTGCATTAGACAGCTCACTCACTCCGAGTAATTCTACTTGGTGGAAACCCGTAACGGCATCACAAAACAATCAGGGCGAAGCATTAAAGCAGAGCCTTGAACGCTATATCACATTCCATACTGTCGAAAATCTCGGCGCATACGGAATTGATGAAATCACAGCTTTTAATATTTATTGCGAAGCAAGAGGAAACGGCAGCTACTCGATTTATTTCCTCTTTGCGTGAGCAGCTATCAGGCTTTTCCCTCTGTTCAAAGACAGAGGGATTTTTTATGCCCAAAATCAAGAAAGGACGGTTTAACAGCCTATGAAAACTAAGTTTACAAAGAAAGGCAGGCGTATCCTGTCGGCGGCTCTCTGCTTGCTGATGATGATAACAGCTCTGCCGATGTCCGCCTTTGCGTGGACGAGCGAGGAAGGTAAAAGCTGCACATCTTCCTTTGGCGATTACTATGTCGGCTCTGACGGCGAGTATTACCGAAGCAAAGCGACCTATTCTTTTATCGTTTATGACAGTAAAGGCAACATTACCGTGCAAAGCATTAACGCAGGTAACGCCAAGCGAAAATATCTGATGACAGATAATAGCGGAACACATCAGGTTTACTGCGTGGAGTCTGGCGTTGATTTCAACACGGGAAATTCCTATGTGTCCAAAAGCGGAAAGAACAGCTCATATTTTCAAAATCTGCCGACTGACGCTCAGTTCGGTATTATGATGGCTTTGATGTATGGCTGGCACGAGGGTAAATCCTCTCCCGTTGCAGGCACAAATGCAGATGATTATGCTTTTGCGACCCAGACAATTATCTGGGAATATCAGCAGCAGCTCCGCACAAGCCCCTCAAACCGCCAGAGTGCAAACGGGATTGACGGGGACACTTACTACTATTCCCTGAAAGGCAGACCCGCCGAGAAATGCTACGATTGGATTTTGTCGCAGATGTCAAAACACTATACCATTCCGAGCTTTGCGGCAAGAAGCCAGAGCAATGCGGACACCTATACTCTGAAATACAATCCCGATACAAAGAAATACAGCCTGACGCTGGAGGACACCAACAACACATTGTCCGATATTAAGTTTTCCGCAAGCGGTATTTCGGTAACAAGAAGCGGCAACAAATATACTTTTACGAGCGATAAGATGATTACTTCTCCCGTAACAGTATCAGCACAGAAAAATGTCAATCTCGATTGCGGAGAAATGCTTATCTGGGGCTGTGTTGGTAAACAGACAATGGTTTCTGGAGCTTCCGACCCCGTATATTTCTATCTTAAAATCGACACAGAAACCTACGGCACAGGGCAGATTAAAAAGACCTCTGAGGACGGTGTTGTGTCTGGCATTAGCTTCAATATTTCTGGAAACGGTGTAAATAAAACCGTTACCACAGGCGCAGACGGTACGGTAGATGTTCAGCTAATGCCGGGGGTTTACACCGTTACAGAGCAGTCCATTGACCGATACGAGCCGCAGAGCGTTCAAAGGGTAACGATTGTAAGCGGTCATACTGCTACCGTAACCTTTAACAACACCTTGAAGCGTGGCAGTCTGGAGATTATCAAAAACTCTGAGGACAATCTTGTGGAGGGTGTGAAGTTCCACCTTTATGGCACATCTCTTAGCGGCTTGCCCGTTGATGAGTATGCTGTTACCGATGAAAACGGTGTGGCAAGATTTGAAAATGTCCTAATCAGCGGCGAAACACCTTACACCGTAGAGGAAGTAGATACGGCTATTCGCTATGTTGTTCCCGAAAGCCAGACAGCTCCTATTGAATGGGAAAAGGTTACAAGCCGCAGCTTTACGAACATTCTCAAAAAGTTCAATGTGACCGTGACGAAATCCGATGCGGAAACAGGCACGGCACAGGGCGACGCTTCTCTTGCAGGTGCAGTTTACGGCATTTATAAAGGCGAAGAACTGATTGACACCTACACTACGGACGAGAACGGGCAGTTTACAACAGACTATTATATCTGTGATGATGATTGGACTATCCGAGAAATCAGCCCGTCCGAGGGCTATCTGCTCGATACTACAATTCATCATATCGGCGCAGAGCCAGAGCTTTATACCGTAGAGCGCAACAGTACCGCAAACGATGTGACTGAGCAGATTATCAAGGGCAATATCGCCATCATTAAGCATACCGATGACGGGTCAACCCAGATTGAAACGCCTGAAACGGGAGCTACCTTTGAGGTCTATTTGAAAGCCGCAGGCAGCTATGACGCAGCAAAGGAAACCGAGCGAGATATACTCACCTGTGATGAAAACGGCTTTGCTCAGACAAAGGATTTGCCTTACGGTGTTTATGTCGTGGAGCAGACCTCTGGGTGGGAAGGTCGAGAGCTGATGAAGCCTTTTGAGGTATTTATCAGCAAGGACGGTCAGACCTACCGCTATCTTATCAATAACGCTAATTTTGAAAGCTATATCAAAATCGTAAAGAAAGATGCAGAAACAGGTGCTACCATTCCGTATGCAGGCGCAGGCTTCCAGATTTACGACCCCAACGGTGAGCTTGTGACAATGACTTTCACTTATCCCGAAGTGACGACCATTGACACCTTTTATACCACATCAGACGGTTATCTCATTACGCCGCAGACTTTGGAATACGGCACAGGATACTCAATCGTGGAAGTGCAGGCTCCGTATGGCTATGTTCTGAACTCCGAGCCTGTCTATTTTGATGTAACGCAGGACGGCTCTGCCGAAGAAAGCGGCATTACGGTCATTGAGGTGGTTCGCTCCAATATGGCGCAGAAAGGCACAATTACCGTTTCCAAATCTGGCGAGGTGTTCACTTCCGTTTCTGAGAATAACGGAATGTATCAGCCCGTATTTGCGGTACAGGGGCTTGAAGGTGCGGTTTATGAGATTACCGCCGCCGAGGATATTTATACTCTGGACGGAACGCTGAGAGCTTCTAAGGGCGAGGTTGTTGACACTATTACCACAGGCACGGACGGAACTGCAAAATCAAAAGAGCTGTATCTGGGCAAATATGAGGTCAAGGAAATCACAGCTCCTTACGGAATGGTGCTGAATGACGAAATTCACGCTGTCGAGCTTGTGTATGCAGGTCAGAATATTGCTGTTACCGAAACCGAAACGAGCTTTTACAATGAAAGGCAGCGTGTGGAAATTGACCTTGTAAAGAGCCTTGAAACAGACGAAGCCTACGGTGTTGGCAATAACGGTGAAATCTTTGATGTAACCTTTGGATTGTATGCAGAAACAGACCTTACCGTCGCAGACGGTACGGTTATCCCCGCCGATGGTCTGATTGAGATTATTTCTCTGGACGAAAACGGCAAAGGCACGGTCAATAGCGACCTTCCGTTCGGCAGCTACTATGTAAAAGAGCTGTCAACCAATTCCGCCTATGTCCTGAACGAGCAGAAATACCCTGTCCATTTTGAGTACGCAGGTCAGGACACAGCGGTTGTTCATCTTTCCGCAAATGACGGCGAAACCATTGAGAATGAAATCATTTACGGCTCGGTAAGCGGTCTGAAATCCGATGAGGACGGAAATGCTCTGGGCGGTGCGGTTATCGGTATCTTTAAGACAGGTACAGAGGAGTTTACAAAAGAAAATGCTATCCAGACTACCACATCAGCCGATGATGGTAGTTTTTCTTTTGAAAAAGTACCGTATGGCACTTGGGTAATCCGTGAAATTGAAAGTCCCACAGGTTTTGTACTCTCCGAGGAAGAAATCGCCGTAACTGTCGGCAAGGTTGATGAGGTCGTGGAAATCGAGCTTGTGAACTACTTTATCAAGGGGAATATTGAACTGACTAAGGTTGACGCAGATTATCCCGACAATAAGCTCACAGGTGCGGTCTTTGAGGTGTATGCCGATACAAACGGCAACGGCGAATTTGATAAAGACGATAAGCTGTGCGGCGAAATGACTGAGCTTGAGGGCGGCGTTTATCGAATGACCGAGCTGCACTACGGCAAGTATTTCGTCCGTGAAAAAACAGCTCCAGACGGCTTTGTGCTTGATGATGGCGTGTACGGCGTTTCCATCGAGGAAAACGGCAAGACCTATACCGTAGAAAACAAAGCAGGCGTTGGCTTTATCAATGACGCACAGAAAGGCTCTCTCAAAATCGTAAAGACTTCCTCTGACGGTAAAGTTGAGGGCTTCTCTTTCCGTGTGACAAGTGCTGACGGCTACGACCAGACCTTTAAGACCGACAAAAACGGAGAAATCTTTATTGAGGGCTTGCGTATCGGTGAATACACCGTGTCCGAAGTCAGCGACTCGGCTTCCGCAGGATATATCCTTCCTGCCGACAAACAGGCAACCGTCAAAACAGACTCTACTACTATTGTTGAAATGCACAACGAGTTCAGGGATACGCCAAAAACAGGCGATGACTTTAATCTGGGCTTGTGGGTAAGCCTTGCGGCTGCTTCCGTTATCGGTGCAGGTGTTCTCGGCTTTGTCGGCTTCAAGAAAAAGAAAAAGGAGGACTGATTTATGGACGCTAAAACCATTATCGCCATTGTGCTTGTAGTGTTTATCGTCGGTGCGGCAATATGGCTTAATATCCGAAACAGAAAGAAGAAATAACCCGATATGACAGGAAAAGGGCGGCTTATGTTGATAAGCCGCCCTCTTTCCATATATGGAGGCAATCTATGAAAAATCTGAAAACCATTGAAGCTAAGGTAAAGGCTATTCTGCAAAAGAACGAGGACGCAAGAAACGATGATATGACCCTCTATCTGATTGTGTGCAACACCTATTTGAAAGGTGCAGGAGCAATGCCCTTTGCGGAAGTAATGGAACAGTATAAATATCTCGGTCTGCCGAGCTTTGAGAGCGTGGGCAGAACACGCCGTAAGCTGCAAGCAAAATATCCAGAGCTTGCGGGGAACGCCCGTGTAAGGCGGCTCCGTGCCGAAGGCGAAAAGGCATACCGCAAATACGCTAAGGAATGAGGTGTGAAATGGAAGAAAAACGCATAAACGGCGGTTATGAAATCATCGAAAGCTGTACTATCGGGAACAACGAGCTTGTCATCGGTCATAACGCCAAAGCCCCCAACCCGTATGTGTGTTGGTACTGCAAGGACGGCTCGGATTATTTTTGGGGATATTACTGCAATCAGTTATCGGAAGCGAGGGAAAAGCTGAATGAACGCTACCAAAGAGAGTGCAGTATGCCCTACAACCAGCCCGATAAAAAACAGAAAAGCCGTGATGACCGTGAGCGATAAACGAAAATATGACTGCACGACCTGTCCTTATCCCCGATATAAGGACGGGTCTGTTATTTTCTGCGATGTCTGTATCCGCAGGATTTTAGACGAGCAGAAAGAGGAAAAGAAACGAAAGGAGCAATCGAATGAGTGAAGAAAAACGAATGCTCGGCAATTATGAGGTCGTGAACAGCATTTATATTGGCGACAAAGAGGTTGTTTTCGGTGTAGATAAAAGCGATAAATACCCTTTCCTTGTAATCAAAGGTATGTATGAAGCTCTTGAGCGTTTGGGATTTTCCGAGGGCAGTATTTTAGAGCCGTCCTGCGGAACGGGCAATTTCTTCGGTCTGCTCCCCGATACGATGGCAGGCTCAAAGCTCCACGGTGTAGAAATCGACCCTCTTACGGGAAAAATCGCAAAGCAGCTCTATCAGAAAGCCAATATTGCCGTGCAGGGTTTTGAAGAAACAAAGCTCCCAGACGACCACTTTGATGTGGTTATCGGCAATGTGCCGTTTGGCGATTTTAAGGTCAACGACAGCCGTTACAACGCCCAGAAGTTCCTTATTCACGATTACTTTTTCGCAAAGGCTCTTGATAAAGTTCGTGCAGGCGGTGTTGTTGCGTTCATTACCTCTAAGGGAACAATGGATAAGGCAAGCCCCGAAATACGCAAGTATATTGCTCAGAGAGCCGAGCTGCTCGGAGCTATCCGACTGCCTGATAACACTTTCCGAGCAAACGCAGGCACAGAGGTTACGAGCGACATTCTCTTTTTGCAGAAGCGTGACCGAGTGATTGACGCAGAGGAGTTTATTTTCGGCGGTACAGCTTTAGAACGGGAAAACGGAAGCAATCTGGAAGCAACTTATTCGCTGACAGTTAAATCTGGAAAAGCCACCCTCTATTGGCTGAGTTCTGGTGAGGAACATATCATTTGTGAAGAAAGCGCAGACGATACTTATAAATTTACGCTCGGCTCAGGAGATAACTACATTGTACTGAGGGGCGATGATTTTAGCGGAAATCTCGAATTAACGGTTAAAGATGTGCAGGAATAAAAAATACAAAATCGTTTTTCGGTATGCGGTGTTGGGTATCAGCTTGACTTTTATAGGGTTACTGCTGATACCCATAGGCATACTTGTGGTAATAATCCATTTTATTTGGACTTTTGCTGACCACATTATTTGCTGGTGTGAAAAAGGAGAAAAAGATGATTTATAGTGAATGGGCTTTTCACGATATAGAGCCTATCTATTTACAGCTTATAAAGAAAATAGAGTGTGCAATTTTAAGTACACAGCTTTCTGCGGGAGAGGAACTGCCCTCTATTCGTGTAATGGCAAAAATGTTAAAAATCAGTCCCAATACTGTAATGAAGGCATATATGCGCCTTTGTCGAAGCGGTTTGATTGTTTCTTCCAGAAACGGACATTATTCTGTAATTGATAACGAACAGTATATCTTGCAAGCGAGAGATGAAAAGGTACGGGAGCTTTGTATTTCCTATTTGAGCAATATGATGAGTCTTGGGTTTTCCAAAGAGGAAGCAACTAACTTTTTAACGGAATATTCAAGCAAATTGAAAGAGCCGAATAAATGCAATCATTGAATGTAATGCGAAAGGAGCTGTCAAATGAAAAGGAAACCAAAAAGTCTTATAAAGAAATTTGTGCTTCGTTTGTTTGCAGCCCTGTTTTGCATTATCGCTGTTGTATTTCTTGTATTTGGCATCAAAGGGTACTCAATGTATCGAGATGCCGTAACAGCGTGTCCCATTCCCCAAATGGTGTCCTCTATTCAAAGCAGAGAAAATTTTGTCGAATATGAAGAATTGCCGACAATTTATATAGATGCTGTAATTTCGGTTGAAGATAAAAGATTTGAAAGCCATTGCGGAGTAGATTTTATCGCCATTGGCCGTGCAGTTTGGAATGATATTAAAGCTATGTCTTTTGTAGAAGGCGGAAGCACAATTACACAGCAAATAGCTAAAAATCAATACTATACGCAGGAAAAGAAGCTCGAAAGAAAATTTGCGGAGATATTCACAGCTATAGAGTTGGAAAAGTATTGCTCTAAACAAGAAATATTCGAGTTGTATGTAAACACAATCTATTTTGGCGACGGATATTACGGAATTTATGACGCCGCAAAAGGATATTTCGGAAAACAGCCATCTGAATTAAGTGATTACGAAGCCATAATGTTAGCAGGTTTGCCTAATGCGCCTTCGGCCTATTCTCCAAGCACCAATCCCGAATTGGCATATAGCCGTATGAAAATTGTTCTATCAAAAATGGTTGAATGTAATGCAATCACCCAAGAAGAAGCAGAGGTCATCTTAACGGACGGTAAGTAATCATATTTTACAAGCTAATTGTGGCAAGCCCACCAAATAAAAAAAACGGTGCTTTGGTGGGCTGCTCTGTCACGCCTGAACAAAATATCACAGCCCTCTAAACCCGTTTTGAGTTTGGAGGGATTTTTTATGCGCTGGTCTGCCCTGAGCGCCTTGCTGCTTATCAGAAGCAGCAGTTACTTACATAGCATCACGAATAAGTGAGGATAACCTGTTAAAAAAATCCTAAGTTATTCGTGGTACTATTACGCCCCTAAAGTAGAAGCTATATATCTACATAATAGAGCTTATATTGCTTATAACCGCAAAGGTATGACAGCCTTTGCGGTTTTTCTTTTGTCGTTATTTGTCGGAATAAAGGACAAGCCTATATCTGGTGTTGGTTGCCGTTCGCCGCCCTTCAATCTGGATTTTTCAAAAATTCAGATTGGAGGTAAAACGGTATGGCTTACAATAAAGCCAAAGAAGAAAAGAAATGGCGGCTCTGGAAAGAAGCCGAAGAAAAACAGTTAAGGAAGCTCGGCGTTGATGAAAGTACCATTGAAACGCTCCGTACTCACGATTGGGCGATTTTCAATTCAGACAGGCGGTACTATCAGCGTATGCAGGAAGCGGGTACATACCTTGAGGGAGTTGCTGATGATACGCAGCAGCCCGAAATCAAGACAGTTGAGGACTTTCTGGATAGTATCGAAAATCAGCAGCTCTATCAGATTTTGATTAAGGTGGACAAGCTGACCCTGCAAATCGCCTTGCTGAAGATACAAGGCTATTCCACCCGTGAAATAGCCCACTCTCTCAACATAACCGAGAAGGCTGTTTACAGGCGAATGGACAGGCTCAAAGAAAAATTAAAAAAGTTTTTTGAATAGAGGGGAAAATCGCAGTTCCCCACGGGCTACAGGGTGAGAGGACAAAATCCTCACACCCTGTTTTCCTTTGTGTGGCGAAAACAGGATTGTTCCTTGTCAATCGAATAGCCATTCGCCAAATACTTTCTCTTTGTGATTGTGATAAGCATAAGCGTGTCGAGAGGTACGCCACGACCTGCCGTAAGGCAGAGAGCGATAACTACCTACTCAAAATATCGGGCAGCTCCCGATTTCGCCGTAACCCACAAAGAGGATAATGATACTCCCGTCCAGTCACAGTCCGAGCGTGATAAAACCGTCGCAGGCAATGAGGGCGGCTCTGGCAGACCGTCAGTTGGGGTGGAACTCCCGTGGCGTCAGTTCGCTGCTGACCGTTTGGCGACTTCCCTGCGTGAAACGCATTTGCATCTTGGGGTGTCGAGGACAAATAGAGATGCTTCTATCATAAAGCCAAATACAAGGCGGTCTATGGAAACAGAGAATTGTTTATGCTCTCCCGACCTTAAAAACTTCCTTGTGTTTGGCTGATTACATAGGCAGAGCTTACCTGCTTATATCCAGATAGGAGGTCAAACTAATGGATAAAACAATTAAGCGTGGTGACATCTACTACGCAGACTTAAACCCTGTTGTCGGCTCGGAGCAAGGAGGAACACGACCTGTACTTGTTATCTCCAATGATATAGGAAACAAGCACAGTCCTACGGTCATTATTGCCGCCATAACAAGCCGTGTACGCAAAAAGAAGAAATTACCTACACACTTATATTTGGGGCAAATTGAGGGGCTTCCTGCGAACTCAATCATTCTCTTTGAGCAGTTACGCACGATTGATAAAAGCCGCTTGAAAGAACATCTCACACACCTTGATGAGCAGTATTTGAAATCGCTTGAATTTCCTCTCCTCATCAGTATCGGAGTTGAAAAAAGGAGGAGCTTATGAACTTTGGAGATATATATGCGTTAGTCTTAAAAGAATACCCAGACATTTTAACCGTTGATGAAATGAGCAAGGCTCTTGGTGTCAGCACAAAAACAGGTTATCAATTACTCCGTGAAAACAAAATAGAACACCTGAAGGTGGGCAGAGCGTACAAAGTACCGAAAGCCCATCTTCTTTCTTATTTGAGGTTAGGTCTGCGGAATGCGGAGAATTAAAGAATTTGCACATTCGACTTCTTTGGCTTAAATTGCTACAATGTATATGGTCAACAGCAGAAGTCGGTGCTACGCAAAGGAGGTTATATTTATGGTAGCAGGACATCTGCAAGAGAAAAAAGGCTATTTTTATATGGTTTTGAGCTATCCCGATGCTGCGGGAAAAAGAAAAACGAAATGGTTGCCGACAGGATTGCCTGTCAAAGGAAATAAAAAGAAAGCGGAAAAGATGCTGATGGAAACAAGGCAGACCTTTGTGCCTGAGTGCAAACCCATACAGGAAGATATGCTGTTTTCGGATTTTCTGCTTCAATGGTTGGAAATCGCAAAGCCGACTATCGCACTTACCACATACTCATCGTACTCAGGTATGGCAAAGAGCGTTATCATTCCGTATTTCAAGGAAAGAAAAACCACACTTTCCGAAATAAAGGCGACAGACATTCAGGCTTTTTATATGAAACAGTTGAAGCGAGTAAAAGCCAACACGGTTATCCACTACCATTCCGTTATCCATAGAGCTTTGAAATATGCCGTAAAGATTGACCTTATTTCTGTCAATCCTGCGGATAAAGTGGAACGCCCTAAGGCTGATAAGTTTATCGGCAGCTTCTATGACAGCAACGAGGTACAGGCATTATTTGAAGCCGCCAAAGGAACGCTGATTGAAATACCGATTTTTCTTGGTGCGTTCTATGGATTGAGGCGAAGTGAAGCTCTGGGTTTAAAATGGGACGCTATTGATTTTCAAAACAACACGATTACCATTAGACATACCGTTACTTCCTGCAACCTTGACGGCAAGCATATCCAGATAGCACAGGATACGACCAAAACCAAATCGAGTATGAGAACGCTGCCCCTTGTTCCTGCGTTCAAAGAGAAGCTGCTAAAGCTCAAGGAACAGCAGGAAGAATACAGGCGGGTATGCGGACGATGCTACAACAAAAAGTATTTGGAGTATATCTGCGTAGATGAGATGGGGACATTGATTTCTCCGCACTATCTCACAGCATCATTTCCAAAGCTGCTTGAAAAGAACAATTTGCGCCACATTCGCTTCCACGACCTGCGTCATAGTTGTGCTTCGCTGCTTCTTGCGAATGGTGTTCCTATGAAGCAGATACAGGAATGGCTCGGACACAGCGATTTTTCAACTACGGCAAATGTATATGCCCATTTGGATTACAATTCCAAGCTGTCATCGGCTGACGCAATGGTAAACGGTCTGAGTGGCGCATTAGAGGTTATTTCATAGCTTCTGCGGCGTATCGCTTTACTAAGGATACGCCAACTACATATCCAGAGTTCAAATCTCAGAAAATTTAGGAGAGAACTACCGATTTTCAGGAGAGAACTTACGGAAAAATCCCAAAGGTGCAGAAAAAAGAAAAAGCCTGCAAACGGCAAAAACCGCTTGCAGACTGAGTTTTCTGGCGGAGTGGGTGGGATTCGAACCCACGGTACCCGAAGGTACAACTGATTTCGAGTCAGTCCCGTTATGACCACTTCGATACCACTCCGTGTATTTATCTTCACATCAGCCCTCAAAAACACCTCGGAAAAAGGAGAGAACTGATGGAGAGAACTAAGGGATATTTACTTTTCAATGATAGCTGAAAAGCCCCGTAAAATCAAGGTTTTTCAGAGGTGAGCTTCCAAAAAGGACATTCGTTTTCGAGTGCGCCCCGTTATGACCACTTCGATACATCTCCAGATAAAAAAGAGTGCATACACTTTGTTGAATTCGTGTGGTAAAGTGTTTTGCACAATAGCACATATATCATACAATATTTTCCTGCCGGATGCAAGCAGATTTCATTGACAGACTTGGAAAATGCCCGTATAATAATATTTATATTGGTTATAGCGACCATAACTAGGAGGATTAGAAAAATGAATAATGAAAAAGAGTTCAAGCCGTATATTCCGGCAGACAAAGTTTTGCCGGAACTTACGCCAGTCTCTATTATTCTGGGTATTCTGCTTGCCGTAGTTTTCGGTGGGGCAAACGCATACTTAGGACTTAGAGTAGGAATGACAGTGTCGGCATCCATACCGGCAGCGGTAATTTCCATGGGAATTATCCGCGTAATTTTAAGAAGGGACTCCATTCTGGAGAATAACATGGTACAGACCATCGGTTCTGCCGGAGAGTCTCTTGCAGCAGGAGCAATCTTTACACTCCCGGCTCTGTTTATGTGGGCAGAGGAAGGTGGTACAAGCATGCCATCTTTAGTGGAAATCGCATTGATTGCATTAATCGGTGGTGTCATCGGAGTTATGTTCATGATTCCACTTCGTAGTGCATTAATCGTACAGGAGCATGGAAAGCTTCCTTATCCGGAAGGAAAAGCCTGTGCAGAAGTACTGGTAGCCGGAGAAGAAGGCGGAGCAAAAGCAAGTACCGTATTTGCCGGTCTGGGAATTGCAGCAGCATACAAATTCATCACGGATGGTTTGAAAGTATTCCCGAGTGAAGTGACTTATGAAATCAAATCTTACAAGGGTTCCGGAGTCGGAATGGATGTACTTCCGGCACTTCTTGGAGTTGGTTATATCTGTGGAGCCAGAGTATCTTCCTACATTTTTGCGGGTGGAGTAATCGGCTGGTTCGTACTGATGCCGTTAATCGCACTCTTTGGTGCAGACCTTACCATTTTCCCGGCAAGCGTTCCGGTATCTGAACTTGGCGCATCAGGAATCTGGTCAAGCTATATCCGTTACATTGGAGCAGGAGCAGTTGCAGCAGGCGGAATCATCAGCCTGGTAAAGAATCTGCCACTTATCGCAAAGACCTTCCGTCAGGCATTAAAGAGCTACGGAAGCAAAGGAAATGGTGACAACAGCCGCCTCAATAAAGATATTCCAATGAATATCGTAATTCTTACGATTGGAATCATGGCTATTATTATGTGGCTGGTTCCGGCAGTTCCGGTAAGCCTTCTTGGAGCAATTATTATCGTAATCTTCGGATTCTTCTTTGCAACCGTATCATCCAGAATGGTTGGTATTGTAGGAAGTTCCAATAACCCGGTATCCGGAATGGCAATTGCAACACTGCTTATCACAACGATGATTTTAAAAGCAACCGGAACCATCGGAATGACTGGAATGGTAGCTTCTATTGCAATCGGTTCTGTCATCTGTATCATCGCAGCAATCGCCGGAGATACATCACAGGATTTAAAGACCGGTTATCTGGTAGGAGCAACACCTTGGAAACAGCAGGTTGGTGAAATCATCGGTGTAGCAGCATCTGCTATTGCAATCGGTGGAGTATTATATCTGTTAAATGCAGCATGGAGCTACGGTTCCTCAGCAATTCCTGCACCGCAGGCAACCTTGATGAAGATGGTAGTAGAAGGAGTTATGGGCGGAAACCTTCCTTGGGTACTGGTATTTGCAGGCGTTGGTATTGCAGTAGTAGTAGAAATCCTTGGAATTCCGGTATTGCCATTTGCAGTAGGTCTTTACCTTCCGATTTACTTAAGCACACCGATGATTGTTGGTGGATTAATCCGCTTATACTTTGATAAGAAGAAGGGTGAATCTGAGGAAGAGAAGAAACGCAAAGTGGAAAATGGAGTGCTTTACTCATCCGGTCTGATTGCCGGAGAGGGACTGGTAGGAATTCTCCTTGCAGTCTGTGCAGTTATTCCATTCAAGGGAGAGACCTTTGCAGATGCATTTAACTTATCTGCAATATTCGGTTTCAGCTTAGGAAACATTGGCGGACTGGTATTCTTTGCATTACTTGCCGTAACTTTAATCCTTTTCATCCGTGGAAAGAAGAAAAAAGAAAATTAAAAACAGAATAAAGTAGTTCTTACATCTGCCGTCTTGCGAAAAGGCGGCAGATGTTTTATACTGCTAGCGAAGATAACAGGAGGCAATATGGCAAAGAAAAAAGACAATTATTTAGATTATATCCCACGTCCGAATACATTATTTGAATGTAATAAGAACAAAGATGGCAAAATAGAAATAAAAATGCATAACAAAGGTGTGTTTAACAAAATCGCACAGGTGTTATTTAAGAAACCGAAATACAGCTATATCGAGCTGGATGAATTCGGCAGCTTTGTGTGGGAGCAGATGGATGGAAAGAAAACCATCTATGAGATTGGTGCACTGGTAAAAGAAAGATTCGGTGACAAGGCAGAACCTCTTTACGAGAGACTGTCCCAGTATATCAAGATTCTGCATAACAACCATTTTATCGTATATGAGAATAAATTAAGAAAGAAGGAATCATAATGAGCGTATTAGCAGGCTTAGAACCAAAAGAGGTATTTCATTATTTTGAAGAAATCAGCAATATTCCACGTCCATCCTATAAAGAGGAGAAAATCAGCAATTATCTGGTAAACTTCGCAAAGGAACGGAACTTAGAATATTATCAGGATGAAGTAAAAAATGTCATTATCATCAAAGAGGCAGCACCGGGCTATGAAGACGTTGCACCACTGATGATTCAGGGACATATGGATATGGTGTGCGAGAAAGAACCGGGCAGCACCATCGATTTTGAAAATGACGGACTGACACTGGAAGTAAACGGAGATTATATCAGTGCAAAGGGAACAACCCTTGGCGGCGACGATGGAATTGCAGTTGCATATGCACTGGCAATCTTAGATTCTGACAGCATTGCACATCCGCGTATCGAATTTATCTGTACCGTGTCGGAAGAAGTTGGTATGGAAGGTGCCGTAGCACTGGATGTTTCCCACTTGAAAGCAAAGAAGCTTCTGAACCTGGATTCTGAAAATGAAGGAATCATGCTGGTAAGCTGTGCCGGTGGATGCAGCACCGTATGTGAACTTCCGGCGGAATGGGAAAAGAGCGCAGGAAATCTTGTTTCTATTCATGTGGCAGGCTTAAAGGGCGGACATTCCGGCGTGGAAATTGACAAAGGAAGAGCCAACTCCAACATTTTATTGGGAAGAATTCTTTTAGAATTAAAAGATGAATATCATTATCAGATAGCAGCATTATCCGGCGGAAATAAGCAGAATGCCATTCCAAGAGAAAGTGCAGCAGAGCTTATGGTACAGGAAGATGCCACACAGCTTGTCCATAAAATAGAAGAAATTGCAGAGAAAATCACCCATGAATTTTCCACCAGTGATCCGGATATCCAGATATCCGTAGCAGTAGAAGAAAACTGTGAGAAGGAAGTATTAACAGAAGCTGCGGCAAGAAAAACAGTGCTTTTAATCAACCTGCTTCCAAATGGAATTCTTCGCATGAGTGATGACATCAAGGGACTGGTAGAGACTTCTTTAAACCTTGGCGTTCTGACTCTGGAAAAAGACAAGCTGACTCTGCAGTATGCCGTAAGAAGTGCAGTGGGAACCGCAAAAGAATATCTTTTGAAACGTATTGCTGCGCTGGTAGAAGAGTTTGGTGGAAGAGTCACCAATACCGGTAATTATCCTGCGTGGGAATACCGCAGGGATTCTGTACTCCGGGATGATATGGTCCGCATTTTCAAGGAAATGTATGGAAAAGAGCCAACCGTAGAAGCAATTCATGCCGGACTTGAGTGTGGCATTTTAGCAGGTAAAATTGACGGACTGGATGCTGTCTCCATCGGACCCGATATGATTGCCATTCATACCACAGAGGAAAAATTAAGCATTTCTTCCACAAAGAGAGTATGGGATTATATCTTAAAAGTAATTGCCTGTAAATAAATTGCTTAAGCAGGCATTATAGCTTGTACCCTAAAAAAAAATATA